>Ga0180007_10004498_pt1 | contig 14756 bp, 9 predicted proteins | sample MM_PC_MetaG_FD_121122 | JGI IMG/M metagenome (GOLD analysis project Ga0180007, IMG submission 121122) | Groundwater microbial communities from the Aspo Hard Rock Laboratory (HRL) deep subsurface site, Sweden - MM_PC_MetaG | ecosystem: Environmental > Aquatic > Deep subsurface > Groundwater... | reverse complement strand
CCCTCGGCCTCGGCGGCGCCGAAGGGGTCCATGCGGATCACGGGCCACACGATGTTCTCGACGGCCGCCTTGGAGTAGGAGGGCACGTCGGTGTCCGCGCCGTCATCGAGGGGCAGGGCCGGAAACAGGGTAAGCTCCAGGCGCTCCCAGGCGACGTCGGCCCTGGCGAGCTTCTCCCAGTGCCACACCGAGAGCGGATGCGGATCGCGGCGCGTGTCGGCCATCAGTTGCCGCAGGAAGGCGGCGGTGCGGAACACGAGGTGGTTGTCCAGCGTGTAGTAGCGGTAGTCCTCGACGCGGGTCAGGCCCACGGCCGATGGTGGGCAGGCCGCGGCCAGGCGCCGGGCGCGCAGGGTGAAGTCCGCCAGGGGTTCGGTGATCTTCGCCTCCGGGCACGAGGGCAGGCAGTACGGCGGCCAGGCGTCGGGGTTGTCTTCCGGACCGGCCGTCGAGAACGAGGCCGCCCAGGCGGGGCAGGGGAAGCCCAGCCAGCGCACGAACTGCCAGGTGCGCTCGTGGGAGGGCTTGTCAGGGAGCAGCGACATCGCATGGAGGTAGGCGCCCAGCAGGGTCAGGCGGGTCAGGCGTTCCATGGGTGACCTGAGCAGGGCGACGGCCTCCTCGAAGTGTTCGCGATCCCAGTTCTCCTTGAGCTGGCCCTGCCAGCGCAGGAAGCGGCGTCCCCACTCGGCGGTCTCGGGCGAGACGGCGCCGCAGGACGCGAAGGCCTCGTGCAGCGCCTCGAAGAGGCGGACGGCGCAGTCGGGGTTGACGCGGGGGTTGTCGCAGGCGATGCCGAAGTTGCCGAACAACTGGGCCTGGTGTCCCGGGGGCAGGTCCTGGGCGGCCAGGATCAGTTCCCCGATGCCGAAGAAGCCCAGTCGGCAGGCCTCCGCCGGGGAGGTGCGGGCCAGGGTCGCCAGCGCGTTGTGATAGCGGCGGATCGCGGCGGCGCTCTCGGTGCGCGGGATCCAGCCCGGGTCCTCCTGCTTTTTTGGGCCGCAGGCAGAAATCCAGAGCATGGCAAAGGCGAGGGAAAAAAGATGGACTCGTCGGAGCATCGGCCCACCTTCGCCCGACCCGAAAAAAAACGCAAGGGAAAGCAAAAAGGGAAAGCAAAGATGAAGAGAAGAGGCGGCCCTCGGACAATCTGACCAGTCTGACCAGTCTGACCAGTCTGACCAGTCTGACCGGGCCGCCCAGGAGAAGAAGACTCCCGCCTGCGGCGGACAATAAAAGGCAGTCGAGTTCTAACTCAATTTATAGCTGAATGGTCCACTCCCCCCGAAATCGAAATCGAAATCGATTTCGACTTGGCACTTCGCCCCCCCGAAGTTTCCAGGCGGATTCGACGTGGATCCTCTTGTCCAGAAAAATGAGAACTCGATCGCCCGGCGGACAATAAAAGGAAGGGTTGCCAATACGAAAAAGAAACATATAATGCGCGCCCGCCACATCGGTTCCCTGTGACCCCCGTTTTTCGGGTCTTTCGGGAATGATTCGGCGTCTACCCCGGTTCGGGGGGTCGTTCCGACCCCGGTCAAGGGGCGGTCGCAGGCGATCTGCAAAGGAGAGCATCGTGATTCACGTAGAAAACCTGACCAAGCATTATGGTTCCTTCAGGGCCCTCGACTCGGTGAATTTCCACATGGACCGGGGCGAGGTCGTGGGGTTCCTCGGTCCCAACGGGGCCGGCAAGACCACCACGATCAAGATCCTCACCTGCAACCTGTTCCCGGAGAGCGGCACCGTGAAGGTCGCCGGTTTCGACGTGGCCACCGACGAGATCGAGATCCAGCGCCGCATCGGCTACCTCGCCGAGAGCGCGCCGCTGTATCGGGACATGCGGGTGCGCGAGTACCTGAAGTTCATGGGTGAGGTGCGCGGCCTGTCCGGCGCGGGGTTGAGCGACGCGATCGATCGTGTCGCCCGGCAGTGCGGCATCGTGAAGTACCTCCCGCGCTCCATCGGGCACCTCTCCAAGGGCTACCGGCAACGCGTGGGCCTGGCGCAGGCGCTGATCCACGAGCCCGAGGTGCTGATCCTGGACGAGCCCTACACCGGCCTGGATCCCCTGCAGATCATCGAGATCCGCAACCTGATCAAGGACTACGGCCGCGAGCACACGGTGCTGCTCTCCTCCCACATCCTCTCCGAGGTCGAGGCCACCTGCAACCGCGTGCTGATCATCCACGAGGGGCGCATCGTCACCGACGAGAGCGCGGCGCTGCTGCTTCATCAGGATTCCGTGTTCGCGCGCGTGATCGGCCCGGATCCGGAGATCCTGGCCCACTTCGACCATTTCGACAAAGCGAAACTGATCGGCTCCCACCGCCTGGGCACGGCCGACGGCGTGGAGGTGCACCTCAAGCCCGAAGGCTGCACCCTCGACGAGCTGGCGACGGCCGTCTCGGCCGCCTGCAACGCCCACGACTGGAGCCTGCTCTACCTCGGACCGGGCACCGTGACCTTCGAGGACCTGTTCCTGCAGTTCACCCGGAAAAACGGCGTCGGCGCCTAAGGCGCCCACGGTCGAGGACCCTGCAAAGGAGTTTGAGATGACGGAAAAAGATTCCCAAATCAATGCCCCGGAAGAAACCGAAGAAGCCGGCGTGGTCGCCCAAGAGGCCGCCGATCCGGATGCCACCATGAAGATCGAACCCAAGCCCGCCCGCAAGGTCAAAACGAAGAAGGCGGAGGTCTCCGGACATCACCCCGGGCCGTCGGCCTGGCGCTCGTTCGTGGTCGTCTGGAAGAAGGAGAGCGCCGGGTTCTTCTACTCCCCGGTCGCCTACATCATCCTGGGCGGCTTCGCGCTGCTGGTGGCCTGGCTGTTCTTTGACCAGTTCTGGCTGCGCAACGAGGCCTCCGTGCGGCCGCTGTTCGCGAGCATGCCGCTGCTCTTCCTGATGATCACGCCGCTTCTGACCATGCGGTCCTGGGCCGAGGAGCGCTCCACGGGCACCGCCGACCAGTTGTTCAGCCTTCCGGTGAGCCTGCCGATCCTGGCCCTGGGCAAGGCCGCGGCCTGTCTGAGCGTGCTGCTGCTGGCGCTGGTGATCACGCTGCCGTACCCGATCATGGCCGAGTCCATGGGCAACCTCGACTGGGGCCCGGTGCTGGGCGGCTACATCGCCGCGATCCTGCTGGGCTCGGCCTACGTGTCCATCGGACTGTTCCTGTCGGCGATGACGCGCACCCAGATCGAGGCGGCGTTCCTGACGTTCTTCGTGGCCGGCCTGCTGTACTTCATCGGCGAGCCGTTCTTCCTCGACCGCATGGAGAACCCGCAGCTGGTGCTGATGCTGACGCGCATGGGCCTGGGATCGCGCTTCTCGTCCATCGCCCGCGGCGTGCTGGATCTGCGGGACCTGCTGTACTACGTCTCCATCACGGCGTTCTTTGTGATGCTCAACGTGGCCGTGCTGCGCCACAGGAAATGGCTGTAGGGGGGAAACGCTCATGAAAAGGAAACTCTCCGATCTGCTCAACACCTGGCTGTTGGTCCTTCTGGCCGGCGCCAACCTGCTCGTCTTCAACGCCATCGTGCAGCCCTGGACCGGCGCGCGCCTGGACCTGACCCAGTACAAGGAGCACAGCCTGTCCGCCCCGACGCGGAAGGTGCTCAAGGCGCTGCCCGACCGGGTCGAGATCATCGCGCTGTTCTCGTCCAACACCCACAAGCTCCTGCGGCCGCTGCTGCCCAAGATCCAGGACACCCTGGACATCTACCAGGCCGAGTCCGGCGGCAAGGTGATCGTGCACATGGAGGATCCTCGCTCGGACAAGCGGCTGAGCCAGTTGTACGAGGAGTTCAACATCCGGCCGGTGCCCGTGCCCCTGGAGAGCAAGTACAAGAAGGAGGTCAAGAGCATCTTCTTCCACATCGTCGTGCGCATGGGCGACCAGAACATCAAGTTCCAGATGGAGGACCTCATCGACGTCGACGAGGTCAACAACGAGCTCCAGGTGAAACTCAAGGACCTCGAAGCGATCCTGACCCGCGGCATCCGCAAGGTGTCGACCTCGTTCGTGAGCCTCGACAGCGTCATCGCCCAGGTGAGCTCGCCCGTGAAGATCACTTATTACAAGCTGCCCGCTGATGTCACGGGCCTGCCCGATGACAAGAAGAAGGAGATCGAGGAAGCCGCGCAGAAGCTGCGGGAATCCGTCGAGGACCTCATCGGGAAGTTCAAGACGAAGGTCCAGTTCGAGGAGAAGGACGCCACGGCCGACTCCCAGTTGTTCATGGTCGAGGTCGAGCACGGCTCGCGCAAGGTCGCGTTCCCGCTGTTCACCCAGTTGCAGGACGTCTCCAAGAGCGGCGTGACCGAGAAGGTCAACGCGGCCCTCAAGCGCGTGCTGCCGGGCTTCTCGCGCACGCTGGGCCTGGTCGCGCCGACCCCGCAGATGGATCCGATGATGATGCAGATGGGGCGCCGTCCGCCCAACGAGTTCGGCCTGCTCGAGAACCTGCTGGGCGAGGAGTACAACGTCAAGCAGGTGGATCTGAGCTCGGGCGAGCCGCCGCTGGACGTGGACGTGCTGCTGGTCGTCCGCCCGGAGGACCTGTCCGACAAGGCAGCCTACGCCATCGATCAATATATGATGCTCGGCGGCCGCATGGTCCTGCTGCTGGATCCCGGCAAGCTCGACATGGCTGCGCTGCAGCAGAACAAGTTGATGATCAAGAGCATGCGCTCCGGCCTCGAGGGCGTCCTGGGCAAGTGGGGCATCACGATGGAGGACAAGCTCCTGGCCGATGCCAGGCACATCCCGTATCCGTTGCCGCGCGAAATCCAGCCCGGCCTGATGGTCATCGACGAGGTGCCGTATCCGTACTTCGTGCGCGTCGAGAAGCCGTCGGGACACACCATGGTGTCCAGCGTGTCCGAGGTCGCCTTCCTGTGGCCTGGCGCGTTCACGGTGCGCAAGGTCGGCGAGAAGACCCGCGCCCAGGCGGTGCTGTCCAGCTCCGGTCAGTCCTGGCTGGTGCCGTTGGATCCGCAGGCCGGCCTCGACGTGACGCCGTCTCCGGACAAGAAGGACGCCGCCCCGGCGACCTCCTCGTATCCGATCGCGGTGGCCGTCGACGGTGAGCTCGAGAGCGCCTGGCTCGGCCAGAAGAGTCCGCTGGAGGCGCCCTCGAAAGATCCCGCCGATCCGAACCCTGACGAAGAGCCCGCGACGGACGCCAAACCCACGGCTGACGCCACGCCGGCTGCCCCGCGCACCTCGCCGCGCCGCGACCGCAGCCCGGCGACCCGCTTCGTGGTCGTGGCCGACGCCGACTTCGTGTCCGAGGTCGGTGTGAAGATCCTCGAGGGACGGTTCCCGTTCTCCTACCGCTTCCTGATCAATGCACTGGAGTGGGTGCAGTCCGACGAGGAGGAGATCGTGACCTCGGGCAAGGGGCTCCCGCGTCCGCTGGATGAAATCTCCAACACGAAGAAGAACGTGCTGCAGTATGCGATGTGGCTCGGTGCATGGCTGTTCCTGGCGCTCATTTTCCTCACGTTCGCGATTCTGCGCAGGAGGGGGAACCGATGAAGAACCTCAATATCATTCTTGGAGTCCTGTTGTGTGTGCAGTTGGTGGTCTTCCTGGTGCGTCCATCCCGGACGGTCGGGCAGTCCGTGCAGACCGTGGAACTGTACGCCGGTCTCGAGGCGGCCACCGTCGCTTCGATCGAAATCTCCTCCGGCACGGAGAAGGTCACCCTGTCCCGCAAGGACAAGGAATGGGTGATTCCCGAGAGCCACGGGTACCAGGCCGACACCTCCCGGGTGGAGGAAATCCTGGCGTTGCTGCCACAGTTGGCCCGCGCCGAGGTCGTCTCCACCAAGCCCGACATGTTTGCCTCCTATGATTTGGCCGACAACAGTTCGTTCACCCGCCTGCGCCTGCTCGACAAGGATGGCAAGCCCAAGGCCGATCTGATGGTCGGCAAGAGCCTGGTGCGCAGCTCCTTCGTGCGCCGCACCGGCGAACAGAAGATCTATCGCGTGGACGCCGCGCTGTCAGGCAAACTGATGACCCGCCCCCGCGATTTCTTCGCTGACACGCGCCTGCCGCTGCCCGAGTCCAACGTCCGTACCTCCATGGTCGTGGAGTTCGACGGCCAGGTCATGGAGTTCCGCAAGGTCGGCGGCGGGGAGCCAGCCGCCCCGCAGTTCGACCATATGGGCAACCCCGTGCCCATCGTGACGCCGGACCGCTGGGCGATCACGGCCCCTGAGGGCGCCACCGTCGATGCGACGGCCGTCGAGCAGTTCGTCACCGGGTTGAGCAACGTCTATTTCGAGGATGTCGTCGCCGCGGCTCCCACGGCCGCCAACCAGCTCGGCACGCCGTTTCTGCGGATCCGCTTCCGTACCGAGAAGGAGGAGGTCCAGCTCCTGATCGGCGCCCCGGTGGATCCCGCCAAGCCCGATGGTCCCCGGGCCATGCAGGTGGCAGGAAAACCCTGGGTTTACGGGATCGATGCCTTCTCGTGGAAGCGCTGGACCAAAAAACCTGGCGATTTCATCACCGCAATGCCGGAGGGTCCGCTGCCCGCCGATCCGGCTGGTGAAGGCCTCGTCGCGCCCCCGGCTGATCCCGCAGACGCCGGGACTCAATTGAACCTGAAAGTGCCCGGAATGCCTGGCGGCGCTGTCGTCCCCGGGCCCGTTCCTGCGCCCGTCCCGCCGCCTGCGCCCGCGAATCCCTGATTTTTCTTTTTTTCTTCTTGCATTATTCGTGCAACAACGGTATACAACAACTGTTTCCCGGGTTCCCCTTTTATGAAGTCTTTCGGATTCGGGAAGTATAGAGTTTCTGAATGCAGCCCAGTTCCGGTTCAAGTATTTGCAAGTCCCGTCCATGCAGTTTCCGCGTGAAATCATCAAGGTTTGGGGAATTCGTGACTGTGAACAGGTCGGCCTTCGACACGGCATTGTTCCGTTCCGGCGCGTCGCCGGAACTTTTGTCTCATTTGTTTGAAAGGAAAGTGTAGTATGCAACAGACCATTTTTGTCGGAAATCTCCCCTTCTCCACCACCGAAGCCGAAATTCACAACCTGTTCTCCCAGTACGGTACGGTCATCTCAGTGAAGTTGATCGCTGACCGTGAGACCGGCCGCCCCCGCGGTTTTGGTTTCGTGGAAATGGAAGATGCCGAAGCCAACGTGGCCATCGACGCGCTCAACGAGATGGATTTCAATGGTCGCCCCCTGCGCGTGAACAAGGCGCAGGAGCGCGCTCCGCGTGAAGATCGCGGCGGCGGCGGCGGCGGCGGCTTCCGTCCCCCGCGCGGTGACCGTGGCGGCAACGATCGCCGTCCCCCGCGTCGCTTCTAATTTCCCCGACTGAACCTTCGACTTCCTCCTGAAAATCCAAGATAATCCGACCTGTCCGACCTGTCTGACCTGTCCGATCTGTCCGACCTGTCCGACCTGTCCGACCTGTCCGACCTGTCTGAATTCCCTCTTGTACTTTTTGTTTAAGCAGATATAAGAACCTTCGTGACAGGTTCGTCCGTCGGGAGAGTCCGGGCTTCTCACCTGTCCAAATGGTTAGACCTCCCGGTTTTCCTCAACCCTTTTCCGGAGAAATTCAAATGACGAAAAAGCGTGTTCTGATTCTGGGTGCAGCAGGTCGTGACTTCCACAATTTCAATACTTATTACAGGGACAACGACCAGTACGAAGTGGTGGGTTTCACCGCCACGCAGATTCCGCAGATCGACGACCGGCGCTACCCCGCCGTCCTCGCCGGCAAGCTCTATCCCGAAGGGCTCCCCATCTTCCCCGAGAAGGACCTCGAGAAGTTGATCAAGGACCTGCATGTCGACGTCTGCGATCTCGCCTACAGCGACCTCTCCCACGTCACCGTGATGAACCTCGGTTCCCGCGTGACGGCTGCCGGCGCGGACTTCCGGATCCTCGGCCCCGTCAACACGATGGTCGCCTCGACCAAGCCCGTGATCTCGATCTGCGCGGTTCGCACCGGCTGCGGCAAGAGCCAGACGACCCGGTACATCTCCGACATCCTCAAGGAGAACGGCCTGAAGACCGTCGCGATCCGCCATCCGATGCCTTACGGCGATCTCGCCAAGCAGGCCGTGCAGCGGTTCGCCTCCTACGCCGATCTCGATGCGCACAAGTGCACCATCGAGGAGCGCGAGGAATACGAGTCCCATATTGATATGGGCAACGTGGTCTACGCCGGCGTCGACTACGAGGCCATCCTGCGCCAGGCCGAGAAGGAAGCCGACGTGATCCTGTGGGACGGCGGCAACAACGACTGGTCGTTCTACAAGTCCGACTTCGAGGTCGTCGTGGCCGACCCGTTCCGTCCCGGCCATGAATCCACCTATTTCCCCGGCGAGACGAACTTCCGCCGCGCCCGCATCATTCTCGTGAACAAGGCCAACAACGCCAAGTCCGAGGACGTCGCTGCGGTGGTCGCCGCCGCCAAACTGATGAATCCGACTGCCAAGGCCGTCCTTGGCGCCTCCGAGGTCACCGTCGACCATCCGGAGCTCGTCCGCGGCAAGAAGGTCCTCGTGGTCGAGGACGGCCCCACCCTGACGCACGGCGGCATGGCCATCGGCGCGGGCTTCGTGGCCGCCCAGAAGTACGAGGCCGCCGAGATCGTGGATCCGCGTCCGGCCGCCACCGGCTCGATCCTGGGTGTGTTCGAGAAGTTCACCCACCTCGGCCCAGTGCTGCCCGCGATGGGTTACTACCCCGAGCAGATCGCCGAGCTCGAGAAGACCATCGCCGGCACCGACGTCGACACGGTGCTCATCGGCACGCCCATTGATTTGACCCGCGTGGTGAAGGTCAACAAGCCCATGGCCCGCGTCCGCTATGAATTGAAAGACATGGGCGACTCCTCCCTCCGCACGTATGTGCTCGAGTTCCTCAAAGAGAAAAAACTCGGCAAATAGCCCGTCCTTTACTTTGTTTCCAGAGACCCCCGTTTTTCGGTAGCAATAGAAAAACTATTAAAAAATAAGGGAATTTTCGAAATTCCACTGGAAATTTCACATCTGTGATGCTAAGGTGTTCCAACCTTTGGAAAGGAGTTTTCTCATGAAACGATTCACCGTACTTTTCTCAATTCTCATTATGTTCGGGTTCCTCACCGCTTGCGATGATGATCCAAAAAAGGAAAAAACCGAAATCTGCGACAATGCCATCGATGACGACGGCGACACCCTGGTCGACTGCGACGACGTGGACGACTGCAGCACGGCCGCCAACTGTCAGGCCACGGTCGAGATCTGCGACGACGACATCGACAACGACGATGACGGCGACATCGACTGCCTCGACGCAGACTGCTTCGACGATTCCGCCTGCCCCTCGCGTTTACTGACCGTCATCGGCACCTCCGACCTTCACTCCCATCTCATGGGCGTGGGCCCGGCGCGCGACTACTCGCCGCTGGTGGTCGACGAGGATGGCACGTTGTCCGGTCTGGCCCGCGTGGCCGCCATCATCAAGGGCATCAAGGCCGAAAAGGAAGCCGCCGGCATTCCGTACGTCCTGGTTGACTCCGGTGACGCCCTGATGGGCGACATGGTCGACCTGCTCTCGGGCGACGCCCCCCCCGTGTTCCACTTCTTCCAGTTGATGAACTATGACACCGTCATGCTCGGCAACCACGACTGGGACTGGACCCCGGCCGGCACCGCCCTCATCATCACCACCGCCATGGATCCTGATGGCATCGGCTTTGACCGTCCGCTGCTGTGCTCCAACCTCGTGACCGACGCCACCGCCAGCGGTGACGACTACATCGAGCAGATGGTCGCCGGCGGCATCATCCAGCGCTACGTCCTGAAGACCATCGATGACGACTTCACCGTCGGCATCTTCGGCCTCATGGGCATCGAAGCCGACACCAACGTCCCGCAGGCCGCGCCGCTCACCTTCTGGCACGAGGATCCCACGGTTGAAGACGGCTTTGCGCCGATCCAGACCCTGGTCGACGAGATCCGCACCGCCGGCGCCAACCTGGTCATCCATGCCGGTCATGCCGGCATCAACGCCAACGGCGTCGGTGAAGACCGCGACGTGGCCGCCAACGTCACCGGCATCGACGTCATCATTTCGGGTCACCGCCACCAGCTGCTGGCCACCGCCACCGGCTACCTCAAGGTCGGCGACACCTACATCATGGCCAACGGCCAATACGGTCAGAACATGACCCAGCTCGATCTCCGCTATGACCTGACCGAGGCCGCCATCACCGACGCCACGGGCATCGTCTACGCAGTGGACGACCTCGTGCTCGGCGACACCGAAGTGGCGACCATCATGGACACCTACATCGGCATGCTCGACATGGTCCTCACCAACAGCTTGGGCATCACCTATTCGGCCACCCCCATCGCCCACACCACGTTCGACGTTCCCACGATCAACTTCTACCAGGATCCCCTTCCCACTGGTGACGAAGTCGAGACGCCCCTGGGTCTGCTCGTGGCCGACGCCCAGTACAACGCGGTCAACGCCGTGGTCCAGGGCGCCATCGATCTCGGTCTGCCGTCGTTGGATCCCACATTCGACGCTTCTCCGTTTGCCGCTGCCTTCATCGAGACCGGCGCGGTCCGTGATCCCCTCCTGGTTGGCTCCACCGGTATGGTCGCCGCCGCCGACGCCTTCCGCGCCTTCCCGCTGGGCATCGGCCCCGACGGCGTCCCGGGCTACCCCATGATGTCCTTCTACATCACCCCGCGTGAGATGAAGGCCCTGGGCGACCTCAACGTCGAAGTCCGCATGGGGCACGCCCCCCTCGAATATTACATGAACCCCGCCGGTATGCGTTACATCTATGACGCGACAGCAGCCCAGTTCAACAAGGTCATCGCCGTGTTCATCTGCAACGACGCCTTCACGACCAAGCAATGCTACATGAACGGCACGCTGATCGATATCACGGACACGTCCACCGACAACATGCTGCGCGTCAGCGTCGACTACTACGTCACGCTGCTGCTGCCCCAGGCCCGCACCGTTCTCACGGAAATCGTCATCGACCCGAAACGCAAAGACGGCACCCTCGTGGACATGAACAATGGCGCTGAAGTGGCCTCCCTTGCCTTCGACGCGAAGCCCGGCGACTACGACGAAGATACCGGTGCACCCATCGTGCAGGAGCTCAAGGCTTGGGTCGCCCTGATCCTGTTCATCTCCGATCTGGAAGACAACTGGGATGCCTATTTTGGTACCGGCCCCGAGCCCACCGACACCATCCCCTCGATCCCGGCGCGTATCTACGACCGCGGCACCGCTCCGACCGTCGATGATCAGAACTGGCAACTGGGTCTGGACCGCGGCATGGAGAAGGTCGCCTTCTGCGCGATGGTCGGCAACGCCTATCCGTTCTGCAACTAATCCTTCGCGCTTCCTGATCCTTCCCTTCCTGAACACCTAGACAAGCTCCCCTGAGCAGAATTTTCCAGGCCTCACCCCTTTAATACCCGTTTGCGTCCGCACGGTTCTGCGTTATACAATAATGCGCCGGATCATTCCTGCTGCGGAGGACGAGCATGCGGACCTACGTCAAGACATTTTTGTTGGTCATGGCCATCGGCCTGCTTTCGGCCTGCGCTGGCAAGGGCGCCAAATGCGGTGACGGCGTGCAGGACTCCGAAGAGGAGTGCGATGACGGCAACCAGGTGTCCGGGGACGGCTGCTCCGCCTCCTGCCGCACCGAGGGCTGGTGCGGCAACCAGATCTGCGAGATCGGCGAGGCGCACACCTGTCCGACGGACTGCGTGGTCTGCGGCAACGGCATTTGTGACGACGCCGAGAGCGTGGCGTCCTGCACGGTCGACTGCTACTGCACCAACGGCACGTGTGATGAGGGGGAGACCACCGCCATCTGTCCCCAGGACTGTCCGGTGGTCGCGGTCTGCGGCAACAGCGTCTGCGAGGCCGGGGAGGCCATCTCCACCTGCCTGGCGGACTGCTACTGCACCAACGGCACGTGTGACTCCGGCGAGACCGAGACGACCTGCCCGCAGGACTGCGGCCCCATGTCCTGCGGCGACGGCACCTGCGCGGTCAGCGAGAGCCTCACGTCCTGCCCCTCGGATTGCTATTGCACCAACGGTACCTGCGACTCCGGTGAGAACGCCACGATTTGTCCGCAGGACTGCACCACACCGCCCACCTGCGGCAACGGCACCCTCGACACCGGCGAGCCCTGCGACGGCAACAACCTCGGCGGCAAGACCTGCCTCTCCCAGGGATTTGACGGCGGCAGCCTCACCTGCAACACCAACTGCACGCTGAACACCTCGGCCTGCACCACGTCCACCGGCTGCACCATCGTGCCCCAGAGCGGCTGCACGGCCGGCAACAAGTGCACGGTGGACACGGCCGCGGCCAACCGCTGCATCCCCGCCGGCAGCGGCCTCGACGGTGCCCCCTGCGGCGCCGACGCCGACTGCGCCGCGGGCCTGGGCTGCGCGGTGGTCAATGCGTATACTTTCGATGGCGCATGCAGGAGATTTTGTCGTGACAAGACCGCAGTCTACGACAGCCTAGACTGCTCGGCGGGGGCCGGATCCACCTGCTACTACGGCGTGTCCGATGCAAGCAACACGGTCATTCCGAACCTGTTCCAATGCACCGCCAACTGCGATCCCCTCACCGGCAACGGCTGCCTTGCGAGCATGAAGTGCAACCTCTACGGTGTGGATCGCACCGGAGACGGTGTGGCCGATCTGTACACCAGCGAGTGCTATGCCACGGCCGACTCCAATTACTTCTGCGAGGGGCCCTCGGCATGCCCCCAGGGCTTCGAGTGCTTCAACTTCGGCTACGGACAGGCCTGCTACCGCTGGTGCTCCACCCAAAACACTTACACCTGCACGCCGCTGGGCATGGTCTGCAAGATGCTCCCCGACAGGCCGGTCCTCGGCGGCGTCGAGTATGGGTACTGCGATTATGAATTTTAGGTTCCTTCATCTTCTGTTGCCTATTTTGCTCGCCGTCACACTGGCCGCCTGCGACGATCCCGCGAAGAAGTCGCCTTTGAACCCCCTGACGGATCCCATCGCCACCTCCGCGATCGACTTCACCGGCTCGGGGCGACTCAACTATAAAATCACAGGTCCCACATGGGAGACCCCCAACGTCGAGGTGACAGACCGGTTGTTTGAATTGGTCGAGGGACAACTCAACGCGCGCGGCGAGCTGGTGCCGGAGATCCTGCATATGGCCGCGTATGCCTCCGGTGGACAGGCACAACTGACCGTCTTTCCCGCGTGGCGGGGCGAAGGGGAGCCCCCCGCGGGCACGTACCACTTCACCGGAGTGCTCATGGCCTCCGACGGCACCGAGCTGCCCTGGTTCGACCAGGCCGGTGAACTGACGCCGGCCCAGGGTGGAGGCTACGCTCCGGTGGTCATCGAGGCTGCGCCGCTTCCCGCCTCCACGGCCCGGGTCTGGGAGCTGGCGATGACCCATGCGTACACGGTCGCCGGTGAGACCTACACGCACACGCACTACCAGGAGGTCGCCCAGACCTGGCGCACCCCGCTGCCGGTCGCTCCGCTCTATCAGCAGATACTGCGCTGGGGCGGCGAGTGGATCGATGGCTCCGTGGAAGACCTGGGGGAGCCCACCGAGAACCAGCTCGCCGAGACGCTCCTGTTCGGCATGAATCATCTGGCCGATCTGGGATACCGCTACGGACCGTTCCCGCGCCCCTCCGACATCGTCGACCGCGCCGAGGTGTTCCTGGACTTCAAGCAGTCCGCCTGCGGCGAGTTCCGCGGGTTCTACATGGCGCTGGTGGAGTCCCAGGGCATCGACGCCAACTGGCTGTGGTTCTGGTTCAACAAGCCGTCCTCGACCTGGTACTCGATGTACGAGACCATCGTCATCGCCGCCCTGGGGCGTACGCCGCAGGTCTGGCGATACCAGGATCACATCGTCGTGGAGGTCAACGGCGTGGTCTACGATCCCACCTACGTCGTCACCAAGCCCGACGCCACCGCCTACGAGGACTTCATGTTTGCCCGCTTCTGCTTTGGTGAGGACGAATCCTGCAAGAACTCCGGAGACTGGTGCACGCTCCCGGGCGGCCCCCAGGGCGTCTGCATCGACAATCCCCCCGGCCACGATCTCGAGATCGGCCCCGGCCGCTTTCGGGGTGAAGACTACCGGTAACGGTTCCCGCGGCCGGCGGCCGCTTTCGGGGTGAAGACTACCGGTAACGGTTCCCGCGGCCGGCGGCCGCTTTCGCGTGTTCCGCGTGTTCCGCGGTTAAAAAACGTCTTCTCTGATTGGTTATTCGCCCCAGAGGCCACGGCTGGCCGCGATGGCCTCGTCCTGCAACTGAAGGTACATCGTCTTGCGGGCGAAGGTCTCCTGGGTGTAGACGCGGGCGTAGCCGTTGACCACGAGCTGGGCGCAGTGATCCGTGTCGTCCAGGGTGCGGACGTAGGCCAGGAGGCGGTCGTACATGTCAAAGCAGGAGGCGGGCGGGGAGGCCGAGCCGCAGGCGGGGTTGTCGAACTCCAGGCCCACCCAGGTCGACAGCGGCAGCTTGTCGCGGGTGTACTGCTTGGCCTCGGGGCCGTAGTACTCGACGGTGCCGTAGGTCTCGGGGGTGTCCACGCCCCAAAAGCGCACCTTGATGCGCTGGTCGCGATAGCGCACCCAGATGGTGTCGCCGTCGACGATCTCGGACACCTTGGCGGGGAACTCCATGAAGTCCGAGATCGTCGACGGCGACACCATCTGGGT
>Ga0180007_10004497_pt1 | contig 14757 bp, 19 predicted proteins | sample MM_PC_MetaG_FD_121122 | JGI IMG/M metagenome (GOLD analysis project Ga0180007, IMG submission 121122) | Groundwater microbial communities from the Aspo Hard Rock Laboratory (HRL) deep subsurface site, Sweden - MM_PC_MetaG | ecosystem: Environmental > Aquatic > Deep subsurface > Groundwater... | reverse complement strand
CACGAAAAAAGCTCAGCAACAGGCTTCTGAAAACTCTCCCTGCAGCAAAATATCATTTGCGAAAAACATTCAACGACAAAAAAGCCATGCCTAAAATGTTCCATTACTTAAGAGATTAGCTATGAGATAGAGAATACGGTAGGAGAGAAGAGCGAGAAGCTAAAAGCGCCCTGTAAGATTGAAATCCCGGTTAACATTTACCATAAAATCCTTGCCTTGACTGACATCAAGCTAACATATTATTATCATTAGCTCACTGGACATGCTGTTGCGAGGCTTATTAAACACTTTTCCTAAAAGACTTTAAAAAAGATAGGCTAATGCATCTGACAAATACTGTCAGACCACTAAAATATCAATATATCTGGATATAGGTATCAGAGAACGGAAAGCTTTAAAATTTAGGTTAGTAATTATTGAGGTATTATGATTAAAGGGATCATCTTTGATTGGTTTGGGGTATGCACAGTCGAGAATTGGGCAGATGTTCTTGGAAGAGAATTGGGCAGTAAGCTAAATCTAGACGAATCTTTCGTAAAAAGGAAATTTGTGCCGTTGATTCAACCATTTGCAAGGGCAGAATTATCCCCTGAACAATTTTTAGAGCGCTTTATTGCTTCTTTGGACAAGAGTAAAAATCCGCAGGATTTTGCTTATCTGTTTGAAGCAATCCCAAAAGTGAATATTGAATTGCTTGATTATATATTGGAGTTGAGAAAGAGATATCCTGTTTTTTTATTATCGAATAATTTTGGACCCGTGTTTACGAATTACGAGAAGTGGGTTGATTTCAATAGATATTTTGATAGATTGTTTTTATCACATAGATTAAAAATGAGTAAAACTCAGGAGGGAATCTGGGAAAAGGTCATTGGTCAGGTCGGCTATGAGCCTGGCGAATTAGCATATATCGACAATAAAAAAGAGTATCTTGAACCAGCAAAACGACTTGGGATTAACACGGTATTGTTTCTGAACAACGATCAGGTAATAAAAGAACTTGCTGACTTAGGCATAAGGCCAGGGTAACCCCTTCGAAAATTCTCTGTATGAATGCTCTTAAATCAGGCCTGAAGCCCCACTGGACACTGGACATGCTGCCGTGAGGCTTAATAAGCACCATTTCTTATCATATCCTATCGAAGCCGGGTAGGTCCTTTCACCCTCTCCCGCCTGCCCTGCTTCAAAACCAACAAGACCAACAATAATGAGGTGATACTGATGGAAACCGAAATTAAAGAGCTGTTCTTCAACCAGATCAGAAACCTGACATTCCGCACCACCAACACCCAGCTGGACCAGTTCCTGGCCTTCTCGAGGTGATGCACATGCAGCATTTGCCTACATACATCGACAGGGAGGATGACTGGCCCCTTTAATGCTGTATTCTGGGACCTGCTTTTCAAATAATACATTTTTTATATCCTTTCTATTTCCCGTAAGGCATGAGGACAATAACCAAGGACGAACTGCTGATCAACAAGTTCAGCTTCTTCAAGACAATCAAAGACGGCACTCTCTTCATCTATCCCACTGATACCATCTATGGCATAGGCTGCGACGCCACGAATGAAGGGGCGGTCGAGAAGCTCAGGGCACTGAAGGAGCAGAAGGACAGGCCTTTCTCGGTGATTGCCCCTGACTTGGCCTGGATAGAGGATAACTGCACGATAATAGATGGCTCAGAGGACTGGCTGAAGAAGCTTCCTGGGCCTTTCACGCTGATATTCCAGCTCAAGAAGCCTGGCTGTGTGGCCAAAGCTGTAAACCTGGGCGGCAAGACCTTGGGTGTCCGCCTCTTGGACCACTGGATCCAGGAGTTCGTCAAGGAATACGGGAGGCCTATCGTGACCACTTCTGCCAACAAGGTGGGCAAGATTTTCATGACCTCTTCTGAGGACCTCGATCCCGACCTGGCCCAGGGCATCAGTCTCTTGGTGTACGAGGGTGAGAAGGAGGGCTCTGCCTCCAACATAGTGGACCTCTCCACCACCAAGCACAAGGTCAAAGAAAGATAATCAGTATTTAGCGAGCTGTTTCTTTTCCCAAGCGTCATACACACTTAACAGATTCTGCCCTAATGTCCAGACATCCTGGGAAAGAGCCTCAGGCAACAGTATCCCGCTCTTTGAAAAACCATCTCGAAACCGCTTACCTGCTAAAGGTCTCTTAGACACGAGATATACCCAAGCTGCAATGTCTGCCGTAAGCGAAAGGTCACTTACTAGCAGGACCCTGAAATTTTTGTACCAGCCCTTATGCTCTTCCTGGTTTGAGAAAGGCACCTCGCGGTCTTCTGCTATCATAGTCAAGGAACGCATGGTCCTTCCAATTATCAGGCCGTATATATTCACCAAATCATTAAAAAGCTCTTCAATGCAAGATTTCGGGTCAATTAGCCTGTCCCCATACTCAACAGGCTCGAATACCTTTGCCTTTCTCGCTGCCCATCCTAAAGATTCTTTTTCATATTCCTGTCTCGCTTGAGCGAAGGGATTCTGTTCCATAGCCGTTCTAAGATGCCCCATGATCACAGTAGAGATTTCCTTGTTTTCAATACCTTCAGTAATCTTACTGAGAAGCCCCCCCATCTCGCTAAATCCCGGTTTCATACAAATAGGGAATCCATGATATAATAAATGCGTTTCGAAAGCTTCTTAAAAGCCATTTATCAACAGATTCGCTATATAACCACCAAAACCTTTATAAATTGACCTTTACTCCCAGCCCTAAAGCCCGAGTTTACGCGCCAGGGCTGGCGTTCTCGGCAAATTGACTATGGCAGAAGAAAAACCGCAGCAGGAACCGCCGAAAGGCAAAGAAATCCCAAAGGCAAAGGAGCCTATAAAAGGCAAGGATTTCAAGTACATAGTCAGGGTGCTGAACACTGACCTTGACGGCCACAAGGCTATAGCCCAGGCCATGCTGAAGATCAAGGGCGTGGGATTCATGTATTCAAGTATGGTCTGCTCATTAGCAGGCATCGACAGGGCCAAGAGGGCAGGGAACCTTTCTGAAGCAGAGCTCAAGGCCATAGATACCATCGTGAAGAACCCGCATACTGCGGGCGTGCCCAAGTGGATGATGAACAGGCGGAATGATCCAGAGACAGGCGAGGACAAGCACCTCTTCACCTCTGATTACATGCTCACCAAGGACAATGACATCAAGATCCTCAAGAAGATAAAGGCGTACAGGGGGATGCGCCACGCCTTAGGCCTTCCTGTGAGGGGCCAGAAGACCAAGTCCAATTTCAGGAGGAACAAGGGCAAGGTCACAGGCGTGAAGCGGAAGAGCCCCCAAAAAACCTCAGGTAAGTGAACATGGGAGACCCGAAAAAAGCCAGGAAGAAGTATGCGACGCCCAGCCATCCATGGCAGAAAGGCAGGATAGAGGCAGAGAAGGTTCTGACAAAGGAATACGGCCTCAAGAACAAGCGCGAAATCTGGAAGATGGGCTCCATGGTTAAGACCTTCATCAGCCATATAAAGTCTTCTGCCTATACTGAGCAGGCGAAGAAGGAGAGGCAGCAGCTCCTCCGCAAGCTGCAGGGACTCGGACTCATCAAAGAAGAGGCTACGATGGATGACATCCTCAGCCTGACCGTCAAGGATATCATGGAAAGGCGCCTGCAGACCCTGGTATTCAGGAAGGGTCTTGCCAGGAGCATCGGCCAGGCCAGGCAGTTCATCGTGCACGGTCACATCAAGGTAGGGGACAATAAGGTCACAGAGCCCAGTTACTTGGTCAAGTCTGTCGAGGAGGGCCACATAGGATTCATCACCAAGTCATCGCTCAGCTCGTCTGATCACCCTGAGAGAGGTGTTGCAACATGATCAGATGGGGCATCGCGTACATATACGCATCTTACAACAACACGATAATTCATATAACAGACATCACCGGCACAGAGACCATTGCCAGGACTTCAGGAGGTCAGGTAGTGAAGAGTGACAGGATGGAGAGCTCTCCGACTGCAGCGATGATAGCAGCCAAGAAGGCTGCTGAGACCGCGATCGAGAAGGGCGTCAATGCCATCCATGTCCGCATACGGTCTGTCGGAGGCCACAACGGCCCCAGCAATCCCGGACCGGGAGCACAGGCTGCTGTCCGTGCATTGAGCAGGATGGGATTACGTATAGGGGTCATTGAGGACACGACACCAGTACCGCATGACGGCTGCCGAAAGAAAGGAGGAAGGAGAGGGAGGCGAGTCTAAATGGAGCTCAAACTTATCGAGAAGGACAAGGGCCAGCTCAAGTTCACTGCCAAAGGGGTTGAAATAACCTATCTCAACCTGTTGAGGAGATACATCGCCAACCACGTGCCTATAATGGCCATCGAGGACGTGGAGTTCAGGAAGAACAGCTCGATACTCTATGACGAGATAATCGCGCACCGCCTCGGCCTGACGCCGCTCAAGACAGACATCAAGTCATACAACCTTCCCTCAGAATGCACCTGCAATGGCGAAGGCTGTGCCAAGTGCCAGGTAACGATGACGCTCAAGGCCAAGGGGCCTGGAGTCATAACTGCAGAGAACCTTGTCTCCAAGGACCCTGCCATAAAGCCTATATACAAGGATATGCCGATCGTCAAGCTGATGAAGAGCCAGGACATCGAGTTCGAGGCAACTGCCACCTTGGGTCAGGGCCTTGACCATGCGAAGTTCAACGCTGCCTTGTGTCATTATCACCATGCCAGTGTAGAAGAAGGTTTCGCCAAGTACAAGAACCTGCCGAAGGGCGATTTCGTATTCGTGGTGGAGTCTTACGGCCAGCTCGCTCCTAATGAACTGGTCACCGCAGCAGTGGACCGGATCAGCCTCACTATCAAGGACTTCACAGAGAAGCTGAAGAAACCCGATGCGGGGGTGCCAGAGTCTGGTCAAATGGGCACGGTTGAGGTCAAGTAGCAAAAGCCGTGTGCCTTAGTGGCTGCGCGGGTTCGAATGCCGACGCCGATAAGACGACGGCAAGAAAGTCCCGTCTCCCGCATATTAAGATGTCAACGACAAATCCGCAGCTAAGGTCGCTCATAGAAGAGCTCAAGAAAGCTGCAGCCATGCAGCAGGCCCCTATATGGAAGCGCATCGCTCAGGACCTGGACAGGCCCTCGAGGCAGAGGCGCGCCGTGAACATATCGAGGATCAACACCTACTCTAAGGACGAGGACACAGTGGTCGTGCCTGGGAAGGTGCTCTCGGTGGGCGAGCTCGACCACAAGGTGACCATAGCTGCCTTCAGTTTCTCCGGGTCTGCCAAGGACAAGATTAACAAGGTAGGGGCTGCGCTCTCCATCAAGGAGCTGATGATGAAGCATCCCAAAGGGGAGAAGGTCAAGATCATAGGGTGAACTCATGATAATAAACGCCGAAAACCTCGTGCTGGGAAGGATGGCAACGTTCGCTGCGAAGAGCGCTCTTCTCGGCGAGACTGTTGACGTTGTCAACTGTGAGAAGGCCATCATAATCGGTGACCCGCAGAGGGTGCTCGAAAAATACCAGCAGGCGATCAAGCGGGGCATCCCGTTGAAGGGGCCTTATTTCCCGCGAACTTCGGACAGGTTCGTGCGCCGCGTCATAAGGGGCATGCTGCCACACAAGCAGGACAAGGGCAAGATCGCCTTCAAGCGCGTCAAGTGCTACAGGGGCATGCCGAAGCAGTTCGAAGGCAAGGCCAAGACCATTGAAGGCGCCCGCACCAAGATGACCAAGTCCATAAACGTCGGGAAGCTCTGCGGCCTGCTCGGAGGAAAAAGATGAATCTCATCCATGTCTCAGGAAAGAGGAAGAAGGCCGTTGCCAGGGCTACTCTGAAGCCGGGGAACGGCACTGTCAGGGTTAACAAGAAGCTGCTCGATATCATCATGCCCCCGTTGGCGAGGCTGAAGATGCGCGAGCCGCTGATCCTGGCCGGTAGCGCTGCTGACAAGGTCAACATCTCTGTGAATGTACATGGCGGCGGGTCCATGAGCCAGGCAGAGGCAGCCAGGCTGGCGATAGCCAAGGCGCTCGCGATGCACGACAAGAAGCTTCGCCCCGTCTTCCTGGAATACGACCGTAACATGCTTGTTGCGGACGTCCGAAGGAAAGAGCCCAAGAAACCCAACAGCCATGGCAAGGCCAGGTCCAAGACTCAGAAGAGCTATAGGTGATACAATGATAGTCCCCGTAAGATGCTGGAGCTGTGGAAAACCGATCGGCCACCTCTGGGAGCAATACCGAGAGTCGGTCGAGAAAGGCGAGAACCGAGGCAAGCTATTGGATACGCTCGGCCTGAAGCGGTACTGCTGCCGCGCTGTCTTCATGGGTCACGTCGACCTCATCGACGCCGCTGCGCAGTTCAAGAAGTTTTGAATGATAAGTTTTATATATTAAATAACTCATTAGCTTAATATAATAATGGTGTTAAGGTAGAGCGCTTGGATTCCACCGGGATGATTTCTCCCCGGATTGAGGCTCTACCTTAATCACCGGTTTCTCCTAGGAGTATCATTTTTTCAACCCTTCCTCAAACATAGCTAAGGCTTTTAAAATTCTCTCTTTACTTGTTGAAAACTCGCTTTGAAAATAGAAATTTTTACCTCTTACTTCAACCTGATATAAATTTTTATTTTTTGATAATCCATCGGATTTAATCGGACGATATCGTGGTTTTCTTACTCTGGGGGGATTTTTTTCTAATTCATGCATCAATTGTAGGCCTTTACCATTTATTTGGTAACCTCTGCCATCATAATTCACATACTCAGCCTCTCTTAATAACACCAACCATGCTGAAACTGCACCGTTGTGAAAATCTGAGGCATTAGGAATATTACCATCATCATTCTGTTTTTTCAACTTCTGAAGTGTCTTTAAAGTTGAATTTTTCCATTCACCAATTTTATAGCTCATAGATGGATGAAAAATGATTGTTATTTATAAGTTTTTATTGTTTTTAAGTATATATAACCAGTCATGACTAGTAATACTAAGTATTTTCCTGTAATAGATCATCCAAAGCTTTAAAAAGAAATCGAGTTTATAAGACCTAATGATAGACCTCAAGAAGATATCCTCGAAGTGGCAGAAGCGCTGGGAGGACAAGGACGCCTTCAAAGCGAGAGAGGATCCTGACCGTAAGAAGTTCTACTGCCTGGAGATGTTCCCCTACCCGAGCGCGACATTACATATCGGCCACTTGAGAAACTACTCCATCGGCGACGCCTTCGCAAGATTCAAGCGCCTGCAGGGCTTCAACGTCATCTATCCTATGGGCTATGACGCCTTCGGCCTGCCTGCAGAGAATGCTGCGATAAAGCACAAGATAGATCCAGAGAAGTGGACTTTCGACAATATCAATTCAATCAGGAAGCAGCAGAAGGCCATGGGGCTGAGCTATGACTGGAGCAGAGAGATAATCACCTGCACGCCTGAATACTACAAGTGGAACCAGTGGATCTTCCTCAAGCTCTTCGAGAAAGGCCTGGCGTACAAGAAAGAGGCCCCTGTGAACTGGTGCCCCAAGTGCAACACAGTTCTTGCCAACGAGCAGGTCAAGGACGGAAAATGCTGGAGATGCAGCGCAGAAGTTGAAGAGAAGAACCTCAGCCAGTGGTTCCTCAAGATCACCGATTATGCAGATGAACTCTTGTCAGGCTTAGATAAACTCCAACATTGGCCCGAGCGCGTCAAGACCATGCAGAAGAATTGGATAGGCAAGAGCCATGGCATCGAGATACACTTCAATCTGGAAGACGATTCAAGAGTCCTGCCTATGTACACCACCCGGCCGGATACCATCTTCAGCGTCACATTCGTAGTGATAGCCCCTGAACACCCGCTGGTGGACGAGCTGGTAAAAGGCACAAAATACGAAAAAGACGTCGAGGCCATCAGGAAGAAAGTAAAGAAGCAATCCATAATCGAACGCACCACTCCAGAAGGCAAGGACAAGATAGGCTGCTTCCTCGGCAAGCACGTCATCAACCCAGCCAACGGCGAGAAGGTACCGGTCTGGATAGCGAACTTCGTGGTTCAGGACTATGGCACAGGCATCGTCATGGCTGATGCACATGACCAGCGCGACTTCGAGTTCGCAAGAAAATACAAGATTCCCCTCAAATTCGTAATCTCAGACGACGGCTCTCGTATAAACCCTGAAAAAGCGACAAGGGCCTTCATAAGCGACGGCGTCCTTTTCGACTCGGGCGAGTTCTCCGGCATGGACAACCAGGAAGCTATTCCTGACATGATTGACTGGCTCGTGAAGAAGAAGGCAGGGAAGAGATCAGTGAACTACAAGCTGAAGGACTGGCTGATAAGCAGGCAGCGTTACTGGGGCACTCCTATCCCGATAATCCACTGCGAGAGCTGCGGCCCCCAGCCGGCAACTATCCCTGTCATCCTTCCCAAGAAGGTCAAGTTTGCTAAGGGCAACCCGCTGGAAACAGCCAAGGATTTCGTCAACGCAAAATGCCCGAAATGCGGCTCCCACGCAAGAAGAGAGACCGACACCATGGACACTTTCGTCGATTCCTCTTGGTATTTCATGCGCTATTGCGACCCGAAGAACCGAACAGTCCCCTTCGGAACCGCTGCAAGGTATTGGATGCCCGTAGACCAGTACATCGGCGGCATCGAGCACGCTGTCATGCACCTTCTGTACGCAAGATTCTTCACCAAAGCCCTCAGAGACCTCGGCCTCATCGACATCGACGAGCCCTTCTCAAGGCTCCTCTGCCAGGGCATGCTGATAAAGGACGGCCAGAAGATGTCCAAGAGCGTGGGCAACATCGTGGACCCCGCGGAGATATATGAGAACTACAGCGTGGACACCGCCCGCCTGTTCATCCTCTTCGCCTCCCTGCCCGAGAAAGAGCTGGAATGGAACAGCGAAGGGGTCCAGGGCTCGCACAGGTTCCTCAACAAGGTGATTTCCCTGACAGAAAAGAAATATGACAAGGGGGCCATACCAAAAGATATCACCGACCAGGAACGCTTCATCCTCAGCAAGCTCAACTCGACCATCGCATCAGTCACTGATCACCTTGAGGGATTCGAGCTCTCCCTGGCTGCAGGCAAGATGATGGAGTTCGTCAACGAGGTCCACAAGGCAGAGCTCTCCCCTGTCGTCACATTCAAGTGCTTGGAGACGGTCTCCATACTCCTGAACCCGTTCGCCCCGCACCTGAGTGAGGAGCTCTGGGAAAAACTTGGTAATGAGGGTTTCTCTTCCCGCGCAGAATGGCCGAAGCCTGACAAGGTGGATGATTCCGCATTATACCTGAAGTCGTTCATCGACAACACCCGCAAGGACATAATCTCTGTGATGGAGCTTGTCAAGATCGACAAGCCGGAAGAGATTTTGCTGTTCATCGCGCCTAAGTGGAGCTATAAGGCAGTGAAGAAGCTCAAGTCTGAGATGTCCAAGACCAGAGAGATGAGGCACCTGATAAGATCAGTCATGGACAAGGACCATGCCAAGGACATTGCCACTCTCGTACAGCGCCTGGTCAAGGACCCGAAGAGGCTCCCGGAAGTCGTATTAGACCAGGCCAAAGAGATACACGCTCTTGAGAATGCCGGGCTTGACAAGGAGTTCGGCGCAAAGATCGCTATAGTCAAGGCTGAGGAATCACAGGACAACAAAGCGAGGCAGGCCCTCCCGGGAAGGGCAGCCATAATGATAAGATGAAGAAGGTAATCGTGACCTACATCGCACACCAGCTGAGGCATCACAACCGCACCCTGCGGGATGTCATCGGATTCCTGAAGAAGAGGTCTCAGCTGAAGGTCTTGGAAAGGCAGCACCTCAGCAGGAAGCATTTTGATGGAGCTGACCTTGTGGTTACTGTCGGCGGCGACGGCACTTTCTTGAGGACATCGCACTTCGTCAAGGACGAGCCTGTGCTCGGCATAAATTCTGATATTAGCAGCAAGGAAGGCTATTTCACCCGCGCTGACCACGGCAATTACAGACAATGCCTGACCAGGGCTCTCGACGGCAAATACAGGGTCAATAAGCTTCTCAGGCTACAGGTCTTGATCAACAGCAGGCCTGTCCCTGACCTTGCCCTGAACGAGGTCTACATCGGGTACACCTGCAGGTATCATACCCTTAACTTTGAGCTGATGGTCAGAAAAAGGAAAGAGAGGCAGCGCGCTACCGGTATTTTCGTCGGCACTCCGGCAGGTTCCACAGCCTGGATCCGCTCGGCAGGCGGGAAGATCATGCCTTTAGGCTCGAAAAGATTTCAGTTCCTGGTCAGGGAGCCATACAGGGGGCGCATACACAAGCCCACTCTCTTGAAAGGCATCCTCAACAATGACGAACAGGTAAAGGTCACATGCCTCTCCGAGCACGGCGTGCTCATGATCGATTCCCTCACCGAGGAGCGCAGCTTCAAGCGCAACGACACCATCACTGTCAAGGCAGCGAAGAATCCTCTGAAACTCGTCAGTTTCGATTGAATCATATTTCCTTAATCTGGTCTGAAAAGCTCAGCCCCTCCAGGATATTTGTCATCCAAACGGGTATCAAATTTTCCAGTGGACTTGTTGTACAATCTTCCTGAGCACAGAATGGAATTCCAAAAGGTCGGGTCGCCGGATTGTTGAAGGGCCAATTTCCTCTGGTCTTCAGCCTTGCCCGGTTCTAGCATGGCCTTGTGCATCGCGATGAGGTCTAAAGTCGGTTCTATTGGCATACCTTGCTCCTCAAGAAATCGTCTTACTCGGTTCACTGTGAATGTTGAAGCCACTTTTTCATCAAATGCCTTATCGATATATCCTGTAAGGTGCTTGAAGCCTTCTGTAAAATAGTCATATCTCTGGACTGGTATCCTCACTTCCCCGACAAGAGGCAGTTTGACAACACCGCCATAGAAATTCCCGTTTCTGAGAAGAGGCATTTGATCTATCATGCCCTCATAAAGCATATTGCCATCATGAATGAGATTCCAAACTTTGAAATTATCCGCCCCGAATACTGAGCCCATCTCTTCTAAGACACACACTGGGTCATACCTCTGCCGTGTTATGTCTGCTTCAGGATCCAGGATGGCCTCACTTTTCTCCTCATCGTATTTCATGAACATCCCATATTCGGTCAAACCATGAAGAGTATGGATAACGAGAATGTCAATATCAGGCTCTTTTTGTTCATCAGTAGGTTTGAATGATTCTCCTGTGAGAGTGGACCCGAAAAGCAGCAGGTCTTGTACCCTTTCATCCCACATTTTATCCCTATATGATGATTCGAATATTATTCTTGCGACATTCTCTGCGATGTCCATCGCATTTGGAATTGTCTTATCGCTCATTGCGCCCATGAATCCTCACTGATTTATAAACATATCTATCAGAGAGTAGTTAAAGAAAGGTTTTGGACCAGGAACTGGAAGCGTTGTTGACTAGAACCAATGCATCAGCAGCAATGACCCCTCGTCCACCTTGATGCTGACCTTGTTCTCAGAGGCGATATTGCTGATGCCGTGCGTGCTCGAGTCGAGCTGCGCATTGATCAGGGGGTGATGCAGGCCTTTTGTGGTTATGCCCTTCACGCTATCTGTGAGAGGTATCAATGATACCCTGTCTCCCTTCTTGGCGTTGAGCTTGATCTTGTTCTTTATGACCTTGGCCTTATAGTCATGGGTCAATAAGCTCAATTCTTTATCATGGTATTCCTTCAGCAGCATCACTGTGGCCAACAAATGATCCAGACGTGAGCCTTCGAATCCCACGAATATTATGTCGTCGAAGCCCATCTTCAGGGCGAGGTGCAGCGCCTTCTCCGCATCATTGTGTTCCTGGCCTTCATGCACGATGAGCTGCTCCTTGAACTGCTCCTTGTGATGGTCCTTGATAGAATCCATGTCGCCGATAACAGCTTTCGGCTCCAGGCCCAGCCTTTCGAGATGCATGGCTCCGCCGTCTGCGGCGATTATGAAGTCATCTGGCTTTAGAAGCTCCTTCAGCCCGCTGTGCGAGCGTATCTCTCCGTTGCACACTATCACGGCTCTCATTTTAAAAGAGGTAGCAGGCATGCCAGTGGATGGGCGCAAGCACTGCAACATGGCTTACCTTGCACCTTTCTCGGTTCCGCTACCCCGTAAGCATCCACCTCAATGGTTAGGACTGCTCTATTCCTAGCCTGATCCGGTTCCCAAAAAAGCGAACCCTGCGGGACAGAACCTCATTGTCCGGCACAAGACCATGAAACAACACTCATGCTGCTCCACTGACTTCGGTCCTGCCGCAAGTCGATTTACAGTGACAGAGGACGACTAACCCTCCGACCTAGCCTGCCGACTATAGGGTATAAAAAAGGCTTTAAAAAGGTTGTGATAAATCGGCTACTTGCCGGGCTCTTGCTGGGACTCTTGCGGATGCATTTCTTCCGGCCCCCCAAATTCGTTCTTGTAGACTTCTACTGCAACATTGTTATTCAGGCTGACATGATTAGAGCCCAGCCCTCTGCATTCATCCACCTTTATGCCCGCTTCCTCAGGATTAAAGAAGATAACTGTCCCATCCCGTTGCAGCTCTTCTACTTCAGGGAACCAATCATAAGGTATCTCGATATTATAGTTTACACATTTATCTGCCTTTACTGACCACAATTGATATCTCTCTCCATTCTTCTCTCCAATTCCCCAACAATCGGCCATATACGCATGCTGTTCCTTGGGCATATTGGCCTCAAGAAACGCCCTCAGTTTGTCCTTGGCCGTGCCTTCGACGCGCCTCTCAAGCGGCTTGGGATCATTCACATTGACTGTGTGTATCTGCGACTTGTACCCGCACCCCGAGGTGGAAGCTACAAGTGAGAATAATGATATCCAGAATGCCACCTCCAGGTTTCGTCGGTCATTGAACATGATGCTAGTAATATCTTCAATCTATAAAAATTTTACCACAAAATTTATTAAATCCGACTCTATAGTGGTGATGGGATGAGGGCTAACATTGTCTTTCTAGGTACTGGAGGGGACGCCCACGTAGTCGGCCAGCAGCTGAGGTCGTGCGGCGGCTTGCTGATAACATCTGGAGACACCCAGATTCATGTCGACCCTGGTCCGGGCAGCCTGATCATGGCCAAAGCCTGCAACCAGAACCTCAGGCTGAACACCGGCATCCTGGTGACCCATAACCATCTTAAGCATTGCAACGACGTCAACCAGGTTATAGAGGCCATGACCCATGCAGGGCTTGACAAGAACGGCGTGCTCATATCCAACAAGACCCTTGTGGAAGGCACTGAAGACCTAGCCCCATACCTCACTGATTTCCATCGCAGCTGCCTGGAGCGCAGCATCATCCTCGAGCCTTCGCGCAAGGCAGGCATCAACGAGATCGACATCCAGGCGATCGCTGCCAGGCATTCTGACCCTAATGCCCTCAGCTACAAGCTCATAGCCCCGAACTTCTCAGTGTGCATAACAGGTGACACCGGCCTGGACGAGGACCTGGCCAGGTTCTATAATGCTGATGTCCTGATCCTGAACGTGCAGCATCCTGGAGAGAATCATCATGACGGCCATCTCTGCACCGAGGAGGCTGCCCAGATAGTGAAGGCCGCAAAGCCTAAGCTGGCCATAATCACTCATTTCGGCACCAAGATGCTGAACACCGACCCGGGCTTTGAGGCCAAGGTGATCCAGCAGCGCTCAAGGATAAAGACGATAGCTGCAGCTGACGGCCTTATGGTGAATCCGATCTCCTTCTCCACAGGGAAGCCTATAATATGAGCCAGACCGCTGCCAAACCAAGAAGGCATCCTGCTGTTATGAAGGGCATTGCTGGGTAGAACTTGTCTTTCTTTCCTTGCCAGAAAAGCCACGTCAATGCCAAAGCTGCGCCGATGGATACCAGGAAGGCCCACCAGCCCGCTGTCTTCATGACGACTCCTGCGAATATCAGGGGGAAGCCGATGTCTCCGCCGCCGAGGATGGCATTCCTCATCTTCCTCCCTTTCTTTGCCGGCACAGCCTTCGTTATGAGTCCTTTCTTGTCGTACTGCAGATACAGCCCTGCGAAGACCTTTGCTGCGCTCTGGAACTTTGCCATGGATATCATGTGCTTGCTCTTCCACACCGCGTACATGTCGTAGAGGGAGATTATGACGAGAAGCATGAAGGCTGATTTCAGGTTCATCAGGGGCACGAATACCGCTGCCAAGCCGGCATATATGAACAGTTCTGTGAGGTTGTGTATGTAGGTGTTGGGCTTCAGTACCTTCCACAGCGCAAGGAATATGCCCAGCGTGAGTGCTATCAGGTCCGTCATGAAGGCTCCGAATGCCATCGTCAGGCATAATGCGACTGACATGAAGAACCATACCTTCCACAGCCTGATCTTCTTGAAGCGGATTATCAGCAGTATTAACAGCGTCCCCACAAGGATTGCTCCGAGCATGAATAAGTAGGAGCTTGACTCCTCGAGAGGGGGTCTCTCGATGTCAAAGGGTGCATCCTCGTACACTGTGCGGCCGGTCTCCTCGCTGGCCTCGATGTCCACGTAGGATTGCAGCACGAGCAGGCCTATTCCCTGAGCAACGAGGAATAGAAAGACCAGCATTGCCGTTACAGGCACTGTGTGCTTCATGCTCATTCTTGCCCGTCATAGGTTTATAAAGGTTTGGGGTGACATGAGTTTTTCGAATAAATAGTGAAATATATATGTTTGGTGTGTTTATTCCTTTCCTGAGAATGAGATTTAGGGTGTTTCAAAGAGGGGTGGCGTGGAGGCCACCACCCAATGAAACCTCAAAT
>Ga0180007_10004495_pt1 | contig 14759 bp, 16 predicted proteins | sample MM_PC_MetaG_FD_121122 | JGI IMG/M metagenome (GOLD analysis project Ga0180007, IMG submission 121122) | Groundwater microbial communities from the Aspo Hard Rock Laboratory (HRL) deep subsurface site, Sweden - MM_PC_MetaG | ecosystem: Environmental > Aquatic > Deep subsurface > Groundwater... | reverse complement strand
ATGCTTGAGGCTGCATTCTCAAGGTCCAGAAGGAGATGTTGCCTCTGCCCCGGGTCAAGACCGTCAAAGGAGAAGGAGATGTCCATCTCCTTAGCTGTCTCCTCCAATATCCGGTCGATGTCTCTTCCGGGGTCTTTGGCCTGAATTTCGATTACCCTGGCCGCAAGCCCCTTTACTCGCTGATCCTTAAGGGAGAGATAGTGCCTCTGGTAGTGGGGGAAGATAGAGTCTCCGACAAAACTTATCGGATGCTCGAACCTTGCCTTCTCTTCGGATTCCAGAGTTAGTCTCTTAAAGACCGAAGGATTTGCAGCCATGGGAAGCCAATGGACATTCTTAAAGCCAAGGTCGCCTACCTTCTCTAAATAAAATCTATCCCAGAGAAAGATATGAAAATAAGGTGAGACCGTTTCTTTGGTAAGCCACCAGAAGGGATTTTCAATAAACCACAGAATAGCGGGAATCTTCTTTAGCTCGGCTACTTCTTTAAGAAAGGGAAGATGATTAAGGCAGAAGAGAAGATCCGGCCTTTCTCTTTCAATTTCCAAAAGCAGGCTTTTCTTGGCATACTCTTCAGATTCTCTAAGGGTAAAAAGGCTTGCCTTGTGGCCTAATTCCCTAAGACCCCAGAGACAATCTTCGATCACCACAGGTGCCACCGGCCCACCCATTTTCAGACAGATTATCTTTAGGCTTTTCTTCCTCATATTTGCTTCCTAAACCATTTCTACACTCCTCTCCCCTCAAGCTTAAGAACAACTCCGGCCCTTAATAAATCGTGGATGTGGACAATGCCTAAGGGCTTCTGTTCTTGATCAAGGACAAAGAGGGCTGTGATTTCAAACCTTTCCATCTGGCTAAGGGCCCGGACACCAAGCTCGGAAGAAGAAATAGTCTCCGGGTTCCTGGTCATTACCTGGCTGGTCGAAAGCGTGAAGACTTTCTCCCCGTGGTCCTGGATCAAGCGGCGAAGGTCTCCATCAGTGACAATTCCAACAAGCCTTCCTTCCCTGTCAACCACGCCGGTTACCCCTAACCCTTTCTTGCTTATCTCGGCTACAACCTCTGTGAAGGCGGCCTCTTCCTCTACTAAAGGAATATCCTCGCCCTTGTGCATAATGTCCTCTACCCTTAAGAGAAGCTGCTTGCCCAGGGTTCCTCCAGGGTGAAGAAGGGCAAAGTCTTCCTTCTTGAATCCCCGCTTGGAAAGAAGGGCGACAGCTAAGGCATCACCCATGGCTAAGGCCGCAGTAGTGGAAGCCGTAGGAGCCAGACCCAACGGGCAGGCTTCCTCCTTGACGCTTACATCTAAGAAGAGATCGGCATGAGAGGTTAGGGTAGATGAGGAATTTCCGCAGAGGGCAATAATAGGAGCGCCAGCCCGTTTGATGGCTGGAATGAGCCTGAGCAGCTCCTCTGTCTCTCCGCTGTTTGAAAGGGCAATGACCACATCCTGCTGAATGACCATGCCCAGATCGCCATGTATCCCTTCGGCCGGATGCAAGAATAGGGCTGGAGTGCCGGTAGAGGAAAGGGTTGAGGCAATCTTTTGGCCAATAAGTCCGCTCTTTCCCATGCCTGTCACCACTACCCGTCCCTGGCAGTAGTAGAGCATGTCAACGGCCCTTAAGAAATTCTTGCCAATTCTATCTATTAGGCCATTTACTGCCGCCGCCTCTATCTCTAATACTCTTTTGGCCTGGCGGATAAGGTCTTCTTTCATTTCTTCAGCCTCCTTGATAATTAGATCGATATATTGCCAAAGACCACTCTATTTATTCCCTTTAAAGATGTTATCGGTGATTTGAAAAAAACAGCATCCGGGTCAAATTTAATAACGATCCCTAAGGCCATTGTAATATTCTTATGGTTTAGCCCTATCAATGCGCCTTCTCTAATATATTGATTGCCTATATCTATTTGAGCGCCCTTATAAAATAACTTAATTTCATCTCTGCTTAACTTGTATTCCTTAACCCTGTTTTCGTCAAAATAGTTTCTAAGCCTTTTCTTTCTGTAATCAATACGAACTACAGCATTTCTAATCTTTGCATTGGCCGAAACATTGAGGCGATAGAGACGGATATCGGAAACATCTTTGAGGATGTGTTCAAGTTCATCACCTCTATGGATGGCTATGATCCGGTCAGGCATGACTGACCTTATTTTATGGATCTTTAGCTCCCTGCCGGCTTCTCCTAAAACAAGTCCTGTTGTATCTACGATTATAGCTTCTGATTCTCTTTTGCAGATATTGACCATTTTTCTGACTCCATTTGCTATTGGATCAATCCTCCTGGCTGCATTTACCGATCCGATAAAAAACATCTTTTGGGCCCAAAAATTTTCTAAATCATCTAAACGCCGAAAGGCCTTCATGCCAATTGCTCCCGGCACACCAAGGGTTGACTGCCCAATGTCAGAGTCAACAAGAGAAACCTTAATATTTTCTTCTAACAGTCCTTTTACTAAATATCTTGCTAAGCAGGTTTTTCCTGTGTCGCTTGCGCCAAGCAAGACAGTAATTCCTTTATTCTCGCTTAAGGCATGGAGAATTGTCTCCCATTCAGGTTCAGCAATTATTTCCAAAGTTTCGCCCCCTCTTTTCTCCTTGTTAAGATACCACAAATGTGCCGCATCCAAAATGGGTCTGTTTTCCGATGTGGATAATTGAGGCTATCTCAAGATAGGGAATAACTGTCCTGGGTATGGATGAAAATTGTTGACGGCCGATCCATCTTCCCGGCCAGGTCTTTGGGACTGACCTGATCGCCTCCCTGGTTATGGGAACGGAGGCTGCCTTTTTATATGCCTCTTGAAAGGCCTTCCCTTCTTCACTGCTTAAGATATTGCCTGCTCTCTTAGATTGTCCCTTGATCAATTGGTCTATTCTAAATGATAGTTCGTCTAAAATCGATGACAATGTTGGGATCTTTACGGCCTCATCTCTAAACTTAAAAGGGGTTAACCAGGTTAGGTTCTTAAATCTTGATTTAGAGGTAAGGCTTAAATCCTCCATCCATTGACTGGGGCTGGCCTGATAACGCAGATTTAGCCGGCCATCCGTCACAAGAGGCTCCCAGCGGTTTCCCCGGGCAGCATAGATATGACAAATGTCAAATTTGCCCCAGAGCCGGTTGCGCCTGTTCCGCTCTGGGTCTGAGGTGTAGCCTGCCTCCTCCATGGCCGGCAGAATAAGCTCTAAGAAAAGGCCGTGATCCGCATGTTTGCCAAAGAGCTTAAGCTCCCAGAAGATTAACTCGTCCCGGCCATAGCTCTTCTTTCCCGGATAGGTAAATAAGACCGACTCGATTGGCCAGGAAGTTTCAGGGATCTTTCCTGGCTGCTTCTGCCGACCGCCAGGGCCGGTATTCTTGCCTAATGGCTCAAGGGCCTTTTGCCAGGGCTTTCTCTCTCTGGTGGGAAGCCTCTTAGCTATGATCGCGCCCACAACCCGGGACAGATCCAGGGAGGGATACCGGCCAAGGAAGGCAAGCGAGCTATTGACCCGCCACACAATCAGATAACGGATAAGGCTAATATCATTAAGGAAGGATAACATAGTTAATCAGTTTGTATAAGAGTTTAACCCGCTCTTTTGGCCATGCCCTGATCTTCCAGGCAGTTAACATGTCCTTTGCTTCCCGGGACAATCTCCCTAAGAATCGTCCCCAATAAAACTGCTCCTGGGTAGGGTCATCTAAAATTAATAGTTCGTAGAGATCTTTTTGCTCTTCCGAATAGATGTTTGCCCGAAAGGCCTCTGTCATCTCTAAAAGGCTAAGAAATTCCGAGGCCGTCCAGGTAAGTATCCCTTTTTGGTCATCTATCTTTGGGTTTATCAACTGGTCATGCTGGGTAAAAAATCGAACCCAAAGCCGGTCCATCGAACAGGCTGCCTCATGGTGGATGGCCCAGGTGAGATAATCTCCCATATTAAGGCTGCGCCACTGGCCAAGGGTGGGAAATATCTGGATAAGCCCTCCGAGATCAAGTCCATCATAGAGGGCAAGCTCCTGGAGCCACTCCCTCAGGTGCTGCCGGTGCATACTTAAGAGGAAATGCTGCCGGTCGTGGATATAGGCGCCATAAATAAACCTTGATGGCTTAAACTCCTGTAGCTGGCGAGGGATATGGTTCACATATCCCCAGATGACCACAGCCCGGGATGACTTGAGTGCCCACCATCGCTTTCTGATTAAGATCTCCCTGCAGAACTTGCAGTATCGCCTATACTTGCCGCCATCAGCAACCGGGGCATAGATCAGGCATCTAAGGCACGGCCCTTTAGTCGCTGAAAAGGGAGGGCCGAAATTTAGGTCTGCCAGGGAAGGATCCTTAGAAAAATAGCTTAAGGTGGCTAAGAGTTCAGTGCCTGTTCTGCATCTTCGCAACCAGTCAAACCGACTTAGCATTCAGGGCCTCTTTGAGTTCCTGGTAATGGGCGATAATATCGGTATTTATCCAATCTTCTACCTTTATTGGCAGACGCCAGCTATCTTCCGATTTTCCCTGGTATCTGGCCTCCCAGTCAATAAAATAGCTGTCCGGTAAAAGATCAAATCTCAGGCTTCCAAATCCAAGATAACGATTCTTGCCCATCTTGTGCGCCAGTCCTTCTTCTAATAATAGGGACCAGAGCAGACGGCCAAGCTCCTCGGCGCTAAGATTCCAGAAGCGGATCTTAAACCGGCAGTGACAGTCAGGCTGGATACACCTTGTGTAACCTGCCTGGACAATATCAGGACTAAAGTCAACTAATCTTTTAACAATTGGGGCAAGCGGGGTGTGGGGAAAGATCCTCCACTCCTGGCCAAGGCGAAGAATAGAGGATTTGGCTTCGGCCACCTGCTTCCATTCGCCATTAACAAACTGCCAGTTCCCGTAAGGATAGGGCACCTTAAACCAGGCAAGTTCAGGGTCTTTAAAGGTGGCAAAATTAAATGAGAGTCTTCCCATAATGGCCTGGTTCGGACCACGGCCCACCCATCCAAAGAGGCTGTCCACCGGATTTAAAGAGTCTATCTTAGGGCTTGGCCGGCTTGAATCGCTAACAATGGCGTATATGTGGCGAAGCATTCCCTTGACGCTCTTGCCTGGTAAGGCATAAGTCTTTTCCGGCCCTCTCATTGAGACCTCAGGAGAGGCAATCGAAAAGAAATCCCAGCCATTGACCGGTTCACCCGCTAAGGTCGTCCCAAAGGATGGCTGGCCGCTTTCCTGGATGCTAATTGGACTTAAGGTCTCTCCCGCAACAGACAGGATGCCGCAATATCCTCCAAAGGCCCGATGAGAAATGAATCCCTCCCTGGCCCTGGGAGGCGCTGTCCCGGATAGCTTCCCGGAAGGGATCAGGGGCCTGGCAAACGGCAAATTAGAGTCTCCTTTAATCTTAAGGGTATGCCATATTCCGTCCTGCTTAAGACTCTCTTCTTTAAATAGCTTCCCACTAATTCCATCCGGCCTGCCCGTCATCCAATTAACCTCTGTCATCTCGGCCTTAACCCAGCCAAAACCACTTGTCTTCTCACCTCCAATGGGAATATCTCCTCTCTTAAAGTCCTCGATCAAATGGGCCAAAACAGAGAGCGCCTCCATGTCCTGGTCCATGATGTCCTGAAGGTCTATGCGCAGATCAAATGAGAGATCCTGGCCACAGGCAAAGAGATAGTCTGACTTTGCCTCCTCTACCGGTCCTCCGGTCTTAGGATCCATCCGGACCCCATCCATGGCGCACCAGGAATTTGCGGCTGCTTCCGGTCTCTTGAGATAGGCATCGGAGAAGAAGATCAATCCCCTTTGCCTTTCTTTTCCAAAGAGACAATCTAAGATATCTCTTGTCCTGGAAGTTTCACCAAAGATGGTCTTTAAAACTTGCGAGGCCCGCTTTCTAAATGCCCCCTTAATGGTGCTGCCTGGAATATATGCCTCCCAGACCCCATCTTCGGATGACGGTTTAAAGACCAGCATCCGCATAAAGATATTATCGTAAGGCTTTCCATACTTTCTTGATATCTCCCGATTAGAGGGCCCACCGGCCCGAAAGTCGGTATTGTGATCACAAGTAAGTTCCTGACGGGTGCGGTCACGATATGATGTTAGAAATGTAACCTGGTTCCGGTCATTGACAATGCTTTTCCTTAAGTTCCTTGAGCTTGTCAAATGCTGAAATCTCACCCTAACATGAGCGCTGACAAACTCCTTAAAGGAAGAGACACTTATTCCTTTAGGAACAAAATTGGCCTGTTCCCAGTCTCTCTCTGAAATCTCTCCATTAAGAAGCATCCCCTTGATCTTGATGTGGTCTTCCCGATTGGCAATCTCTTGTTCGATCCAGGCGTCGCTTGCAAGAAGCTTGATCTGGCGATCCACCTGTTCGTAAAGCCCGGGCAGTATTTTCTTACATTCCGGCCTTAAGATCCATATTAGGCCATCTTCATCTTGCAGTTGCTCTCTCAGGGATTCGGCCAAAGCGGGATTTAGCCCCAAGCTGTTAGCTGCCGCAAGCCACACCTCGTCGTCAAATTGGCACAGGCTTTTGCTTTCTCTTGTCAGATGCTCAAAAACCCGCTTAGATAGGTTGGCCTTCTTGCCCATGGCCTCAGTGATTGCCTCTTTAGCGGCCTCCTCACCGGAGAAAGGCTTATCGCAAAGCGGCTCTAATTGTTCAAGGATCTTCTTTGCGATGGGATGCTTTCCCTTACTTAGTTTGCTTAAGGCCGAAGATGGCAGCATCAGGCTTTCTACTTCTTTGACGGATAGCTCTTTTAGCCAGATGGCAATAACCCTGGGAAGATAATTAGAGAGCTTCCCTTTCCAATTCTCCGGATTTAAGATAGGACCGCCAATGGCTAAGGCCAATCTTTCTCGAATTGTATCCGGAAGAGTTCGCATCCCGGAAAGCAGCAGCCGTCCGTCAACAGCCGCAAAGGCAGGGGCATCAGGCTCTATCTTGCCCCAATTCCAGCCGACAAGCACCGGATTTTGGGTGTCAAAAGAGAGAGATATCAAGAGATGATTTGCCCCCGGGTTTATCCTGGGTATATCTTTTGGAGCCGGCAGAGATTCATTCAGCTCCAATCTGCACCGGCCAAGCCCCTTGCTCTTTCCGGCCCCAAACCAGAATCGCCCCTCTTTTAGCTCGCCAAGGAGATAGTAGAGCCGGGACATATTTTCGCCTTGATTGAGGGGTTGGTCATTTACATACATAGTAAAGTTAAAGACAGAATTACGAAAGAGCGTCTCCATCTTGTAGTTTGCATTTGCCTCTGCCGCCCATCGGTCTTCATCCAACTTAATACCCATGCGCAGGTCAAAGAAGTGCTCCTTAGGATAGCACTCCTTGCGCAACTCACATTCTACCCTACTAATTAGTCCTTCGGGCAAGGAAGAGCCATACAGCCTGAACCACAATTTGTCAAGAAGCCCAACATTTCTGCCATTGCGTGAGCGGCCAATAAAGGCATCCATTAATGACTCGGCAGTCCCTGCGACCTCTCCAGCTAAAGAGACTAACCGTTGAGTGCCATCTCCATCCCTGGTAAAAAGGGTCTTTCGGGCATTTCCCCGATAAAGCGGGGACTCAAGAAAAAGTTTTCCTTCTAAAATCATGACAGCCTCCTTATTTTGTTTATTTCTTTAAGCTCTTTTAAAATCCCTTCTACCTCGCTAAGGGCAACCATATTTGGGCCGTCGCACAAGGCCTTTTCCGGCTCAGGGTGGACTTCCATAAAGATGGCTTCGCAGCCAACACCTACAGCGGCTCTGGCCAAAGGGGCAACAAACTCACTCTTTCCTAAAGAGTGCTTGCCACCACCTCCTGGAAGCTGAACACTGTGGGTGGCGTCAAAGACGACCGGATATCCAGATTCTCGCATTATCACCAGGGAGCGAAAGTCAACTATTAGGTTGTGATAGCCAAAGCTTGTTCCTCTCTCGGTAAGAAGTATCTCTTCATTGCCGCAAGAGGTGATTTTCTCAACCACATTAGTCATATCCTCCGGGGCCATAAACTGACCCTTCTTGATATTGATTGGCTTGCCTGTCTTTGCGCAGGCTGAGATGAGATCTGTCTGGCGGGAGAGTAAGGCTGGGATTTGAAGGCAACTGGCCACCTCGGCCACTCTTTCTGCCTGGTGAGATTCATGGACATCGGTGAGGATAGGGATCTTAAGCTCCTGTTTGATCTTAGATAGAATGTTCAGGCCATCCTTGATTCCCGGGCCCCTAAAGGAAGACAGGGAGGAGCGGTTGGCCTTATCAAAGGAAGCCTTAAAGACAAAGGGAAGGGAGAGCTTTTCTGTTATCTTGATTAGCTCCTTAGCTACTATCCTGCAAAGCTCCTCACTCTCAATGACACAAGGCCCGGCAATTAAACAGAGGGGATTTTCTCCTCCTATCTTTACCTGGCCAATCTTTACTTCTCTTGTCAGTTTCATCTTCGCACTAAGCGTAAGCCTTCTCCGGCATCTCTTTTGTAACGGTCCGGCTTTTCAGCTTTGCCCTGAATGGCAAAGAGGTGATGCCCTTCTTCAAATATATCATAATTCTGTTATTGACAATTCAATTCCCTTGTCGATAATCTCATAGATCAATGGCACCCAGGTGTCTTCTTGAATGGCCTTCGGAGTCAAAGGTATAGCCTCCAACCGAGGGTCTATCCGACTACCCAGGCGAAAGAGAAGCATTCTCTCTTCAATTTTGTTCTTGCCAAAATCCTCTGAGACAATAGCTATATCTATGTCACTGTATTCTGTGTTCTTACCTTCCACACAGGAACCATAAAGAATGACTTTATTAGTCCTGATGTTTTTCTCTGCCAGAACCTCAACAAGTCTCTTAATTGGTTTTAAAATTGACTGATCAACCATTTGTAAACCTTTCTTATTTCCTCCATCTTCCGGATGGTAAATTCCTCCGTACATTTTTCATAGAACTCCATTTGATAATCAGGGTATCGTCCTTCAAGGTGAAACTCCATAAACTCTCCTAATTTGTCCAAAATCTCCTCAGATACCCTTACCTTTAGCTTGCTCGCAAGCAATGGAAGGGAATGTGTCCATGGCGCATGTTCCTTATTATCTCTAACAAAAAGACACTTTAACAGCTTTTCGATAGCTAAATGGCCTATAAAGAGGGCATAAGGAAATCTTTTCTTTTCTAACAAGGTATCTGCTGTTTCCAGATCGTATTCTGCTCCCTGTTTCCAATAATTAACAGTCTTTCCAACATCAAATTCCATCTAATGCTTCCTTTTCCTCGTTTCTATAGTTTATGCTGCATCCTGAAAACTGATTGCACAGGTCGAAAGATTTAGCGATTCAAGACCTCTTTTATAAGCGCTTTGGCAACCCTGGCCTCGTCTCCGCCCTTGACCTTCTCTAATTCTTTTATGGCCTCTTTATTCATCTCCTTTAAAAGATAAATGCCGCCCAGGTTAAGATGGAGTCTGGAATCAGCAGGAAATCTGCCAAGGGCCTTCTGATAGATTTCGGCTGCTTCATTTAACCGGCCGGCAGAGAGTTCTTCTTTAGCTATATCACTTTGACGGGCTTCCTTATAGGACGAAGAGTTCAGATAATCCAGAATAGCTCTTACCAGCAGCCGGGTCTCTTTCTTCCCTTCGGGGATAGACAGAACCTTCTCTAGTGTCCCTTCAGCCTTTTCTGCCTGGCCGGTCATGAGATAAAGGCCGCTCAGCCACATCAGGGTCTCCACATTCTGCGGGTTAAAATTCAGGGCATCCTGATAACTTTCAATCGCTTCTACAGCCTGGCCTTTCTTGCGATAGATATTACCCAGATCAGTGTCAGCCAGAAAGTAACTGGGATGTTCCTCTTTAAGTCCGGTGTATATCCTCAAGGCTTCATCATATTGCTTTTGCTCCTCGTATATCCGGGCAATGGTCTGCTCTACTTCAATCGCTCCCCTTTTCCTTACTATTCCAAAGGCCTTTTCCGCCTCTTCCTTCTTGTCCCAGGCCAGATATAATCCGGCTTTCTTCAGGTGAACCTCAAAGGATAGCCCTTCATCACGCTCAAGGCCTTTTAAGAGCGCTTCGGCCTTCACATAGTCACCTTTCTTCTCATAGGCCTCTGCCAGCGACAGATCCACCCATCGGATTCCCGGATGAGCTTTCTTTAGTTTAGTAAGCCTTTTAATGGCCTGGTCATACTCCTCCTTTTCCAACTCCTGCTGGGTCTTCATCATGGTCCTGGCAACCTTGACATACTTGAAGTTGGCACACCCGCTCAAGGTCAACGAGACAATAGCTAAGATAGTTGTCAGACAGAGCTTTTTCATCTCTTGCCACCTCCTCTTTTTACTTCGGATTTAAGCAATTACTACCTCTACCGGCAATGAGAATATACCTTCCTTGTTAGCTTTGGCAGGTGAAAAATAGTTAAGTTTCTCGAAGCCAATTACCTCTCCTTTTTTATTCTTCTTGATAACTACACCGCCTCCAATTTCCTCACAGATTGCCTCGCAAGGTGTTCTAAACCACACATCCAGGGTATTCCCCACTTTGTCATAAGTTACAGTTACTTTTTCCATACTTCTTCACCTTCCTTAATTTTGTCTGTGACATAAACGGTGACAATATAACCATCTCCATTTAAATGTTTGGCAACAACACAAAGATAATATTTCCCCCATTGTTTGTAGTAGAGATAAGCAGATTTATCATCTTGACTAAGTCTTATCTCTTCTGGTTCCTGGAGACATTCTTTAACTAATAATTCCTTCCCTCTGATAATTGGATGTTTGATCAAGGTAATCAAATCCCAGTGTGATTTAGTAGTACGAATTAGTTTGTTGAGCTTAGACCATATTTCGAAGTAAGGAGTAAATTCATCCATAATTCTTCCTCTTCTTAGGGGGGTCCTGCAAACCTGTGGACTGTCCTTACTGCTTCAGGTTGCCCATGTTTCCTTAATGCCCCCATCATCATGGCTTACGCATTTGTCCACAAATCTCAACTACGGGCACAAGGCCCGGCAATTAAACAAAGGGGGTTTTCTCCCCCTATTTTTATCGGCTCAAGGCGGATTCGAGGGGTAAATTTTTAGACTCGTGGCAACCTCTAAAGTAGGAGTTTAGGCTTTAGCCTTTCATTCTCTTAAAGATTGTGCTGCAAATGAAACCCTAAAGGGTAAACTCCTTTCATAGATTAAGCGAGGCTACTTTGAGGACAACTAAGTTTTTACCCCTCGAATCCGCCTTGACCCTTTTTATCTTGCCAATCTTTACTTCTTTTGTTAGTTTCATTTTCTGCTAAGCGTAAGCCTTCTCCGGCATCTCTTTTGTAACTGTCCGGCTTTTCGGCTTTACCCTGAATGGCAAAGAAATGTGGCTCTTTGGTATTTCCCGTGGTAGCCCCTATATATAGAAGCTTCCTGGATAAAAACCTCTCTCAGGAAGGGTTCAAGGGATTTCTGGTTTATTCACATAAGCCGGTGGCATATAGCTGCCCCTCGTACATCAGTTCGGTGATACGTCCGTCATTCTGCTGCATTTTAATGGTAGCGACACCGGAGCTGCCATCCCCAAAAGTCAGATACACCTGGTTCCCGGTCACCCGGTAAGTACCCCTGTTGGCTGGGTTCTGGCCTCCCCCGTACGCCATACCGGCCTCACTACTGAAGGAGGACTCGGAAGAATAGGAAAAATTACCCTGGCCATCGAAATAGACTCTGGTGGAGCTGGAATAGCTCGAGCCGCTATAGCTGCTGGAAGAACCCGACCAGCGACACAGTGTGCCCTGCAACAGATACTCCTGACCACTACTCGTTGGTTGACTCATTTGCCCGCTCCCAGTGCTGGTTCGGGTAAATTGCAGCTGATTTCCCCCGGGAAAAGTAATATAAAGGCTGTTTCCCTGTAAAGTGTAAGGATAGTCAACAGGACCATATTCGGTCTGGACATGCATAGCGCCCGGGACCAGGCTATAACGAGTCATTTCACCGGCAAAAATCAGCTGGCTCTCGGATTGAAAAATTAAAGTTAAAGTTCCCTGCTGGGTTTGACATTGCCAATTACCCAGAAGACCTGATGATGCGCCCTGATTTTGCTGTTGATCAGATGAGCTTCTTTGATCGGGCTGTATTGCTTGAGAGTTTGAAGGTTGAAGTTGAGAGGGGCGTGAAGGAGGTGCGGCGCTCTGTCGCGTAAATACCAACTGCCGCGATTTATTGTAATCGGGCATATTATTAGCATCTGGTTCAATTAGCATAAATACTAATTGATTACCTTTAAAAAAAGTCTCAAAGTAAACACCTCCCTCGTTGCCATAACAGGCACCCATTGCTACATCACCTTCAACCTGTCCTTCTAATTGAAACTGTATTCCGTTGTTACCGGCTAATGTTCCGGTAAGCTGACCCTGGGCATTCTGCTGTATCTGTAAAGCAGTGACGACACCTTGGGAATTCATAGTGTATTTTCCGGAAAATCCGCTATCGCCGGTAACATTGTCTCCATGATATCCTGGCATTGATTGATAATCAGGATTTGGAGCAGGTGGTTGAGGTTGACTCATGCCTGGTTGAGAAGGTGAGACTGCATTTGATGCGATCGAGAAAGTCTGAATTGTAACCGGCTGCTCATTAACATAAACAACTAATTTATAGTTTCCTGTTGGCCAGTCATTAGTCGGTTTAGTCATTGAGAAATGAACACGAGCCTCCCTGTTGTTCACTACAACTTCTGCGGCATCAAGTTCATAATTTGGAACATTGATGGCATCGACAGATACCCAGTCACCTTTTACCTTTGTACCTGGTTGTATGTTTTGAAGAACCACCACGGCATGTATAGCCGGGGACTGGGCAGAAAACAGTTCTTTTATATTAACCGGAATAGTTCCGGGTTCGGACACTTCTTCGCACAGTGATATTGAAACAACATTCGCAGCTTCTACCGCCTGGTTCAAACTCACCAAACCTATAAATATGGCTATTAAAAATCGCCTTGGAATTGAATTCATTGTATTTTCTCCTTTAATGATTAATCCGTTCGAGGTCAGACCCGCGCCCCTAACGAGTTCGCCAGAACGCGACGTGCGTAGTCGGGCACGGGCTCACCGCTTTTCCTGGCGGCAGCACGGAGGACTTTAGCCAGTTGACCCTTCACGGCGACCAGATACTCAGGTTGCCTCGGACTGCGCTCAACCACTACCGGCGTTGTCTGGTCCCATACCTCGGCCGTGTCTCGTTTGGACCACCGTTCCTCTACATCATAGCTAATAGAAATGATCAAGTCAAGCAAAAAGTTCCAGGAGAAATTTGTCAGTTTCATCTTCGCACTAAGCGTAAGCCTTCTCCGGCATCTCAATGTAACGGTCTGGCTTTTCAGCTTTACCCTGAATGGCAAAGAAATGTTGTTCGATCTCCTTAAGAACAGCCGCATCGTAGTAAACCATTCCACAGTCAAGACAAACCTCAACCGGGGTGTTAGGAACTAATAAAAGCTTATCTTTGTGACCATAAAGGTATTCGATTCTTCGTTCTTCATACCGGTCACTGCCGCAGAAATTACATTGGATTTTTCGCATTGTTCTTATCTCCTCTCCTGTAAGGATCAACGAACTTTGGTGGCCGTGGAATGTAGACAGTGACGAGTGATATCTTCTCTCCACGCCAACCGCAGACAGCATGAATGGGTATATCCTTTGCAAAACCCACAACTAAGCAGCTTTCTCCGCGACCGGTATCAGGATATTCTTCAAGTATTTCTCCATTCAGCAAGGCCTCCTCAACCTGAGCAAAGGTTAATCTTTTCTGCCCTGCGCTCAATTTCCGCATGATGAGTATAGACATACTGACTGACACAAACTTTAGCCTTGATCTCTTTAATGTCCATACTTTGTCTATGCCCCTCTAATCAAAACTTCTTCTGCATAATCTTCTAAGAGTTTTGCCCAGTCTTTTAGCGTCCCGGGCTCGTAAGGCTTCCTCTGGCCAAAGGACTCGTCAAGGGTATTCTTGTTTACGAACTGCTGCAGAGCATATCTCTTTGCCCCCTTTACTCTTTCTCCTATCTTCTTAATATCCTCTTCCTCTACAATCCCCGGCACAACAGTAGTTCTAAGCTCATAATCTATCTTTGACCTTAAAATCAGCTCTATGCTCTCCTCTATCCTTTTGGTTTCCACCTTGACCCCGGCAGCCTCTTCATATTTGTCAAAAGAGGTCTTTATATCCATGGCCACGTAGTCAATTAGTTCCCGGCCAATTAACTCCTTTAGAACATCTGCCCTGCATCCATTGGTGTCTAATTTAATCAGGAGGCCGATATTCTTAATTGCCTGGGCAAAGGAGATTATATTCCAGGATAAGGTTGGCTCTCCGCCGGTAATGACTACTCCGTCAATGAAGTTCTTCCTTCCCTTGAGGGTCTCTATTGTTTGGTTGGATTCTAAGGTATCAACTTTCTCCGGAGAGAGGACTAAATCCTTATTGTGACAGAAAGGACATCTGAAGTTGCAACCGCCAACAAAGATAACAGTTGAAATCCTGCCTGGATAATCTATAAGACTTATGCCTTGAAAACCTTTAATCTCCATAAGTTTAATGAGCCAATAAGCTCATAGCTGATAGCTGATAGCTGATAGGAAACATTGTAAATAGCCTATGAGCTATGAGCTATGAGCATTTAAGCCCGATACACCTTTCGCCGCTTAAACTCTGCCTGCTTTCCTTCATTCCATTGTTGGACAGGCCGGTAATAACCTACTACCCGGGAATAGACCTCGCTCTCTT
>Ga0180007_10004494_pt1 | contig 14760 bp, 12 predicted proteins | sample MM_PC_MetaG_FD_121122 | JGI IMG/M metagenome (GOLD analysis project Ga0180007, IMG submission 121122) | Groundwater microbial communities from the Aspo Hard Rock Laboratory (HRL) deep subsurface site, Sweden - MM_PC_MetaG | ecosystem: Environmental > Aquatic > Deep subsurface > Groundwater... | reverse complement strand
CGTAACTCTCGCTCAGCCCGATTGTTTTCAGCAGGAACCCGTCGATCTCCAACCCAATGATATAATCGATGCTCATTTTCTTTTAGAATGTCCTGAAAATTTTGATTAGCCGGATGTTTCGCGTTCGACATTATTTTTTTTCTTGACAAAAATAGCATTTATAGTATGATTTTTAAATCTGTGTTTAGCGTTTAAATGATATCGGTGCCCACGTAGCTCAGACGGTAGAGCACTTCGTTGGTAACGAAGTGGTCACCGGTTCAACTCCGGTCGTGGGCTAATTGAATAGTTAAGGGGCATAAGAGAAACCACAGAAAGTTGCAGGGGTTGTTTAGCCTTGTCTATTTCGTTTTTTTTAACTTATTATGAGAGAACTAATTGCGTTAAAATGTAGTGGGTGTAAGAGGAAGAATTATTACACTTCTAAGAATAAAAGAAAACAGCCTGAAAAGTTTTCTATAAGTAAATTTTGTCGTTTTTGCCGTAAATATGTAGAGCATCGAGAGGCAAAGGCGTAGGCTGAATTGAAAAATAAAAAAACAGAGAGACCGAAAAGCTAAATAATAGCGCATAGCGTAGAGCGTATAGAGTAATAGATATTTCACTATCCGCTAGACGCTACCCGCTATACGCTAAAAATTGGTAGGCGAGTAGCTCAATTGGCTAGAGCACCGGTCTCCAAAACCGGGGGTTACAGGTTCAACTCCTGTCTCGCCTGATTGAAAATACGGGTGTAGTTAAATATGATTGGAAGGTTAAAGCAATTTCCTAAATTTTTAAAAGAAGTAAAAGAAGAATTAAAAAAAGTTAATTGGTCAACTAGGCAGGAATTATTTAGCGCAGCCGTTATAGTTGTTGTTGTTGCCGCAACGCTTACAACATATATCTTTTTTATTGATATGGGGTTATCGAAATTAGTCCAAGTCCTTTTAAACTAATATAGTAGAAATGAAACAGTGGTATATATTGCATACGTTAAGTGGTGCGGAAGAGAACGCCAAAGCTAACTTAGAATCAAGAGTAAAGGCATATAATTTAGATCATTTGATCGAAAGTGTAGTTATTCCTAAGGAACAGATAACGGAAGTAAAATTAGGGAAGAAAAAGGTTTTAGAAAGAAAGTTTTTTCCAGGATATATTCTTGTGTGTATGGAAATGACTGAAGAGTCTTGGCTGTTTGTAAAAAAGACTCCGGGTATTACTACTTTTATTGGACCAAGAAGAAAACCGTCGCCGATACCGCAGGATGAAGTAGATAGAATTTTGAAGAAGGCAGAGGATAGTAAAGAAAAGCCTGCGCCTAAGGTTAGTTTTGAAAAAGATGAAAATGTAAGAGTAGTAGAAGGGCCATTCATTAATTTTACTGGAGTGGTCGCGGAAGTATATCTTGATAAAGGGAAGTTAAAGGTAAATGTTTCTATTTTTGGAAGGACAACTCCTGTCGAGTTAGAGTTCTGGCAAGTAGAAAAAATTTAAAGAAAGAAATCGGATATTGTAGGGGCAATTTATGAATTGCCCGTATAGAATTACCAATCCGTTTTGTTTTGTTTTGTGCTTATATTTTGAAATCTTATCAATAGATGATTTATATTTGTTATCGGGCGATTCGTGAATCGCCATTACAATTGGAGTTAGTATGGCAAAGAAAAGAATTAAAAAACCAAAGTGTCAGATAAAACTGCAAATTCCCGCGGGAAGCGCGAATCCTGCGCCACCGGTAGGTCCTGCTTTAGGTCAGCATGGTGTAAATATTATGCAGTTTTGTAAATCGTTTAATGAAGCGACTAAGGCAAAAGAAGGAATAATATTGCCGGTTATAATAAATGTTTACGAAGACAAAACTTTTGATTTTATTTTAAAGAGCCCACCTTCTTCGGTTCTTCTAAAGCGCGCAGCGAATCTAGCTAAAGCTAGTAAGCAGGCAGGAAAAGAAATTGTTGCGACAGTAACGAAAAAACAAGTGGCCGAAATCGCGAAAGAAAAAATGGAAGATTTAAATACAACTAATGAAGCAATGGCAGCTAGAATTATAGAAGGTACCGCGCGTAGTTGCGGGATAAAGGTGGAGTAAAATGGCGATAAGAGGTAAAAGATATTCAGAGGCAGTGAAATTGGTTCAAAATGATAAGATCTATTCTGTCGAGGAGGCAATAGAAGTTTTAAAAAGTCTTCCCGCGCCTAAATTCGACGCGACGTTGAATGTCAGTTGTAAGTTAAATGTGGATTCAAAACAGTCAGATCAAATGGTTAGAGGGGCTGTTGTTCTTCCTCATGGTACAGGCAAAAAAGTTAGAGTTTTAGCTTTTTGTGAGCCGGAAAAAGAAGCGGAAGCAAAAGAGGCCGGTGCTGATTATATAGGAAGTGAGGATTTAATAAATAAAATAACAAAAGAAGGATGGATTGAATTTGATTGTTGTATCTCAACTCCTTCTATGATGAGGCTTGTAAGTCGATTGGGAAAAGTATTAGGACCTAGGGGTCTTATGCCTTCACCTAAAACAGGGACGGTTACTCCTAATGTAGCTTTCGCGATTGGCGAGGCAAAACGGGGAAAGATAGATTTTCGTATGGATAAATTAGGGTGTATAAATGTAGGATTAGGAAAAGTTTCTTTTTCGAAAGAAGCTTTGGTAGAGAATGTTAAAGCCTTTATGGATGCCCTTGTTGCGGCAAAACCTGCGGCAGTAAAGGGTGATTTCATTATGTCTTTTTACTTATCTATAACAATGAGTCCTTCGGTAAGGGTGGTAATATGAAACGAATAGGGTTAGTAGTAAGAGAAAATATAATTGATGAGATAAAAAATAAAGCTCAAGATACTAACGGATGTTTTTTTGTTAGATTTAATAAGGTTAAAGCTTTTCCATATAACTGTTTACGTAATACTCTCCATAAGGTGGAGTCTAAAGTCCTGGTTGTTAAGAATTCTCTATTGAAGATGGCGTTTGGTGATTTAGGATGGGAACAAGTAGATAGCTTTTTAGATGGTGAAACAGGTGTGGTTTTTGTTTATGGTAAAGATGTCGTTGAGGCTTGTAAGGTTATAGTTAACTTTTCTAAGGAACAAGAAACCTTGGAAATAAAAGGTGGTTTTTTAGGAGGACAGCGAGTTGATTCTAACGGAGTCACAGCGTTAGCCAAGTTACCGTCAAAAGAGATTCTTCTGGGGATGGCAGTAAGAGGTATGTCGTCGCCATTGTCAGGATTTTTAACTGTCTTGAATCAGACAATATTAAAGTTTGTTTGGGTAGTAGAGGAGATAAAGAAACAGAAGAGCAAATAGAATTTGCAAAATTTTGTAAATTTGAAAATAGAAAATCGAAAATAGATCGTAACCGAGAGTTTTCTATAGTCAAATCTCGAATTTCAAATCTCGATTGCTCTATATTTTTGCTTCGCAAAAAATTAAGGAGGTAGTAATGTCTAAAGTGGAAGATATTTTAAAAATGGTGGAAGAATTAACAGTATTAGAACTTTCAGAGTTAGTTAAGGCATGTGAGGAAAAGTTTGGTGTTTCAGCTAGTGCTCCTATGGCAGGTGTTGCTGTTGCTGGTGGTGCTTCCGGAGGAGAAGAAGTTGAAGAGCAAACTGCTTTTTCAGTAATTTTGACAGCATGTGGAGCCACTAAAATAGCGGTAATTAAAGAAATAAGAACAATTACAGAACTTGGTTTGAAAGAAGCTAAAGATTTAGTTGATTCCGCGCCTAAGGCAGTTAAAGAAAATATTACTAAAGAAGAAGCCGAAGAAATTAAAAAGAAGTTAGAAACAGCTGGTGCTACTGTAGAATTAAAGTAACGCTAATTCTCGCGAATATAATTAGCGTATATTCGCGTTAAAAAAGAGGAGTAATTTTGAAAAAAGCAAAGAAAATATCCTTCGCAAAAATTAAGGAGAATTTTGCGCTGCCTCATCTTCTAGAGCATCAGATTAAAGCCTATAGTGATTTTCTTCAGATGTCTGTATTTCCCGAGAAGAGAAAAAAAATCGGATTGCAGGAAATTTTTGAAGAAATTTTCCCCATAGAAAGTCCCGATAAACAGTATAGTTTAGAGTTCTCTTCATATAGTTTAAGTCGACCGAGATATAGTGTGGAAGAATGCAAAAGAAGGTCACAAAGTTATGCCGGTTCTTTAAGAGTACGTTTAAGATTGGCCGGTCTGGATAAAGATGTAAAAGAACAAGAAATATATTTAGGTGATATCCCGTTAATGACAGAAACAGCTTCCTTTATTATAAATGGGGATGAAAGAGCTGTAATTAATCAGCTTCAGCGTTCGCCGGGAGTGTTTTTTGAGGAAGAAATGCATCCTGTAGGTAAACGTCTTTATTTTGCTCGGATAATTCCTTATCGAGGATATTGGCTTGAATTCAGAACAGATATTAATGATACAATTACAGCTATCATTGATAGAAAAAAAACTTTTCCTGTCACTCAAATTCTTCGAATGATAGGATTATCTACTAATGAGGATATTTATAAAGAGTTTTTTGATAAACCATATCCTGAAATAGTAAATTCTGTTAAAAAAGATACTTCGACAAATACTGATGAAGCATTTCTTGATTTTTATAAAAAGATGCGTCCGACAGAACCAATCACTTTGGAAGCAGCTAAAGAAGTTTTTAATAGGATGTTTTTTGATGCGCGGCGGTATGATTTAGGTAAAGTAGGCAGATACCTTCTTAATAAAAAGTTAGGAATGGATGTTTCCTTAAATAAAAGAGTGATTGAGTTACCAACAATTATTGAAATTATAAAGAATCTTTTGAAAGTAAAAATGGGAGAAAGAAACATTGATGATATTGATCATCTTTCTAATCGAAGAGTAAAACTTATTGGTGAACTATTGCAGCATCAAGTAAGGGTTGGTCTTCTGCGTGTAGAACGTACTTTTTTAGAGAGGTACTCTTTAATTTCTACAGAAGATTTTTCTATCCAGCATTTAATAAATTCTCGTGCTTTTTCTGCTCAAATACAGGATTTTTTTGGGAGGTCGCCTCTTTCTCAATTTATGGATCAAACTAATCCTTTAGCTGAGATGACTCATAAAAGAAGGTTATCAGCAATGGGACCAGGCGGGTTATCCAGAGAACGTGCTGGATTTGAAGTCAGAGATGTTCATCCCACTCATTATGGGCGAATTTGCCCTATTGAAACGCCGGAAGGAGCTAATATTGGGCTTCTTTCTTCTTTAACAACATGTGTTAGAGTTAATTCGTTAGGGTTTCTTACTACGCCGTATAGAAAAGTAGAGAAAGGCGTGGCGTTAGATAAAGTTGACTATTTAACCAGTGATGAAGAAGAGGATAAGATGATTTCTCAAGTAACAGCTGAGATCGATGTGTCAGGAAAGATAACGGCTGATTATATTTACGCTCGATATAAAGGTAAGTTTCCTAAGGTGGACACTAAAGATATAGAGTATATGGATATTTCACCGCAACAGATTATTTCTGTGTCGGCATCTTTAATCCCTTTTCTAGAACATGATGACGCTAACAGAGCTTTGATGGGGTCTAACATGCAACGGCAGGCTGTGCCGTTATTGTTTCCCGAGGAACCAGTTGTTGGTACAGGGATGGAAGAAAAATTAGTTAAAGACAGTGGTGTTGTGATTTTGAATAAAGAAGCTGGGAAGGTAGAAGAAGTTGATGCTTCACATATTAAGGTAGGAAATTTTATCTATAAATTAAAAAAATTTGAACGTTCTAATGCTGACACTACTATAAATCAACGACCGGTAGTTGTTTGTGGGCAAGATGTAAAAAAAGGAGAGGTTATTGCTGACGGAATGGCAACTAAAAATAAAGAGTTAGCGTTAGGTAGAAATTTATTCGTGGCGTTTATGCCGTGGAGAGGATAAAACTTTGAAGACGCGATAGTTATTAATGAACGGTTAGTAAAAGATGATGTTCTTACTTCTATTCATATTGAAAAGTTTGAATGTGAAGCGAGAGAAACAAGATTAGGGAATGAAGATATTACTAGAGATATTCCTAATGTAAGTGAAGAAGCATTAAGTGATCTTGATGATACAGGTGTTATTAGAATAGGCGCAGAAGTTATTCCTGATGATATTTTAGTGGGAAGAGTTACGCCTAAGACAGAGAAAGAACTTTCTCCAGAGGAAAGGTTGTTACGCGCGATTTTTGGAGAAAAAGCCGCGGATGTAAAAGATACATCGTTAAAAGTTCCGCCAGGCGTTAATGGAGTAGTTCTAAATGTTGAAGTGTTTCAACGAAAAGATAGAGGACGTAAATCAAAGAAAGAAAAAATAGAAGAGGTAAAACGTTTGAAAGAGATAGAGACGTATTATGCTGAGGAACAGGAGTTATTGGAACGGGAAAAGGGTAAACGGCTAAGTGTTCATTTAGGTAAAGATGAGAAAAAAATTACTGCGGATGATTATGAAGGAAATGAAGAAGTAAAAGCTTTTGTTCATATTTATGATGAGAGGTTAGCATCTTTAGTTATGGAGAAGGAATTAGAAATTGCTAAAATTAAGAAAGGTGACGAATTACCTACAGGAGTTTTAAAGCGAATTGTTGTTTTTGTCGCTATGAAACGTAAGATTTCAGCCGGGGATAAGCTTTCTGGGCGGCATGGTAATAAAGGAGTAATTTCAAAGATTCTACCGGAAGAAGATATGCCATATTTAGAAGATGGTACGACGGTGGATATTTTATTGAATCCCTTAGGTGTTCCATCAAGAATGAACGTAGGACAGTTATTAGAGATGCATTTAGGATGGGCAGCACATAAATTAGGGGTACAGGCAATTTCGCCGGTATTTGACGGTGCCAGTGTAGAGCAAATGAAGGGAATGTTAAAAGACGCCGGTATTCCTGAAGATGGTAAAGTTCATCTTTATGATGGATATACTGGTAAGAGGTTTGATCAGAAAGTAGGTTTAGGATATATGTATATAATGAAACTTATCCATATGGTTGATGATAAGATTCATGCTCGGGCAATTGGACCGTATTCGTTAATTACACAGCAACCATTAGGTGGAAAAGCGCAATTTGGCGGTCAGCGGTTTGGAGAAATGGAAGTTTGGGCATTGGAAGCATATGGCGCGGCATTTACGTTACAGGAAATATTGACAGTAAAAAGTGATGATGTAGAAGGACGTACTCGTATATATGAAGCGATCGTAAGAGGTGAACAAAAGTTTCGGCCGTCTGTTCCGGAATCCTTCAATGTTTTGGTTAAAGAGTTGCAAGGTCTTTGTTTGGATTTAAGAGCAGAAAAAGTAGCAAAATAAAAAAATGAGTATACATACGTTATTTAAGATAGAAAAAAGAGATTAAAGGATAATAATATCCTATAGTCTATAGGTTGTGTCTGCCTGTTGGCAATGCAGGGACTATGGACTTATTTAAGGAGGGTAAATGATTGAAGAAGCAAGTTTCTTTGATCGGATAAGTATTCAGTTAGCGTCATCAGAAGCTATTAGGAAATGGTCTTCTGGGGAAGTTAAGAAGGCGGAAACGTTAAATTATCGTACTCTGAAACCTGAAAAAGACGGTCTTTTTTGTGAGAAAATTTTTGGACCAGCTAAAGATTGGGAATGTCATTGCGGTAAATTAAAAGGTAAAAAGTTTAAGGGTACTAAGTGCGATCGTTGCGGTGTAGAAGTACTTCATTCTTCTGTTCGTCGGCAAAGAATGGGGCACATTGAATTAGCCGCGCCGGTAACTCATATTTGGTTTTATAAGATTATATCTTCGAGGATTGGCGCGTTACTTGATCTTACGATGAAAGAGCTGGAGCGCGTTATTTATTATGAAGAATATGTTGTTATTGATCCCGGCAATTCTCCTTATAAGAAAAAGAAACTTCTTAATGAGGAAGAATATCGAAAAGCAATAAAAGAATATGGACCTAATATTACTATAAAGATTGGAGGCGAAGCAGTTCAGGCGCTTTTAAGGGATCTGGATTTAGATAAACTAAGTAAATCTATACGAAAAGATGTTTCTGATGGTAAAGGGGCAACGAATAAACGATTGTTAAAAAGGCTTAAGATAATTGAAGATATTCGCCGGTCACCTAATGATCCTGAGAGTATGGTTTTAGAAGTTTTGCCGGTAATACCGCCTGATTTAAGGCCATTAGTTCCTTTAGATGGAGGAAGGTTTGCTTCTTCAGACCTTAATGATTTATATCGTCGAGTTATAAATAGAAATAATCGGTTGAATAAGTTAATTTCTTTAGGCGCGCCGGATATTATTATTAGAAATGAAAAACGGATGCTTCAAGAAGCGGTTGACGCGCTTATTGAGAACGGTAGGCACGGTAGACCTGTTATGGGGCCGCAAAATAGACCGTTGAAGAGTCTTTCTGATATGCTTAAGGGGAAACAAGGGCGTTTCAGGCAGAACCTTTTAGGTAAGAGAGTAGATTATTCTGGAAGAAGCGTTATTGTTGTTGGTCCGGAATTAAAACTTTATCAATGTGGTCTTCCTAAACAGATGGCGTTAGAGTTATTTGAGCCGTTTATTATAAAAAAATTGAAAGAGAAAGGATTCGTTCATACTATGAAAGGCGCACGACGTATGGTTGAGCGTGCTAGAGTTGAGGTATGGGATATTTTAGAAGAGATTATTAAAGGTCATCCGGTGATGCTGAACCGTGCTCCGACGTTACATCGGTTAAGTATCCAGGCTTTTTATCCTATTTTAGTAGAAGGTAAAGCTATAAAGCTTCATCCCTTGGTATGCGCTCCCTTTAATGCTGACTTTGACGGAGATCAAATGGCAGTGCATGTTCCTTTATCTTTGGAGGCGCAGGCAGAGGTTAAAATATTGATGCTTTCTGTGAATAATATTTTTTCTCCCGCGGATGGCAGACCGATTATTACTCCTAGTCAGGATATGATTATCGGATGTAGATATTTAACTTTAGAGAATAAAGGAGAAAAGGGAGAGAACATTTTGTTTTCTTCTCCCGATGAAGTAATTACAGCTTATCAAGATGAAGAAGTTGCTTTGCATTGTAAGATAAGGTTAAGGTTAGAAGAAAATTCAGAAAAGAAGATAATCGCGACTACAGTCGGTAGAGTGATTTTTAACCAGATTTTACCTAAAGGATTTAGATTTGTTAATCAAATGTTAGGGAAACGGAATGTCGCGGATATTATTAGTGAGTGTTATAAATATTTTGGTCATGATGAAACTATAAAATTGTTGGATGGGATAAAGAGTTTAGGATTTGAATATGCTACTTTAGGAGGAATAAGTATTTCTTACGCTGATTTAAATACTCCCCATCAGAAGAAAGCTTGTATTGATGAAGCAAACAATGAGTTAAATAAAGTAGGCGATCAGTATCGTAAAGGGGTTATTACTGAACGTGAGCGGCATAATAAAATTATTGACGTATGGACAAGAACTACAGATAAAGTAGCTGATTATGTGTTTAAAAATATGGAGTCATTTAATCCTATTTTTATGATGGCTGATTCAGGGGCAAGAGGGTCAAAGTTACAGGTTCGTCAGTTATCTGGTATGAGAGGATTGATGGCCAAACCTTCGGGCGAAATTATTGAAACACCGATTACTTCGAGTTTTATTGAGGGGTTGACGGTTCTTGAATACTTTATTTCTACTCATGGAGCAAGAAAAGGGTTAGCTGATACAGCTTTAAAAACAGCTGACGCGGGGTATTTAACTAGAAGATTAGTTGATGTCTCGCAGGAAGTGATTATTGATAATGAAGATTGTAGTACGGTTAACGGAATAACTGTTTCTGAGATTGTAGAAGGTGATGAAGTAGTAGTTTCTTTAAAAGAAAGAATTGTCGGGAGAGTTGCTTTAGATAACATAGTTGATATCGTAAGTGACGAAGTGATTGTTCAGTTGGGAGAAGAAATTACTGAAGAAAAATCGGATAAAATAGAAAGATTAGGGTTAGAGAAAATCAGAATAAGAAGCGTTTTGACTTGTGAATCAGAAAGAGGCGTTTGTGTGAAATGTTATGGGCGAAATTTAGCAAGCGGTAAGTTGGTCGAGATTGGAGAGGCTGTAGGTGTTATTGCCGCGCAATCTATAGGTGAACCGGGAACTCAGCTTACTATGAGAACGTTTCATATTGGAGGAACTGCTTCTAGAGTTGCCGAACGCGCGTTTATTAAGTCAAGAGATGAAGGTGTTGTTAATTACCATAATATTAAAGTTGCAGATAAAGGGAATCAGTTTATTGTTCTTAATAGAAATGGAATGGTAAGCATTAATGATGAAAAAGGTATAGAATTACAAAGGAATCCTGTTCCTCAAGGTTCTTTTATTCTTATTCCGAATGAGGGATGCGTTGAGAAAGATAAGATATTCGTGAGATGGGATCCTTATTCATCACCAATTCTTACGGAAGTTAAGGGGAAAGTAAAATATGAGGATATAATTGATAAGTTTACTATGCAGGAAGAAATGAATCTGGCTACGGGTAGGAAAGAGCGTGTAGTTGTAGAATTTAAAGGAGAGTATCATCCTCAAATTGTAATCTTAGCAGAGGAGACAGACGAAGTTTTAGGTATCTATCCGTTACCTATAGGGGCTCATATCATGGTAGTCGAAGGTGACGTTGTTGAAGCTGGAGATATTGTCGCGAAAACACCCAGATTAGTAGCAAAAACAAGAGATATTACAGGAGGTTTACCGAGAGTCGCGGAACTCTTTGAAGCCAGGCGTCCTAAAAATCCCGCGATAATAAGTGAAATTGAAGGTTTTGTTGAATTTAAAGAAGAAACAGGAGAAAGAAAGATCCTTGTACGTAGTTCTACAGGTATGGTGAGGGATTATGCGATACCTTCAAGCAGTCATCCTATAGTTTATCGTGGAGATGAAGTTGTGGCAGGTCAGCAGCTTACGGAGGGACCTATTGTTTTACAAGATATCTTACGGGTTTCCGGCGATAAAGTTTTGCAGGAGTATTTAGTTAATGAGATCCAGGAAATATATCGTCTTCAGGGAGTTCGTATAAATGATAAGCATATAGAAGTTATCATTAGAGAAATGTTAAAGAAAGTAAAAATTGTCAGTTCAGGGGAGACAACATTTCTACCGGGAGAGGCGGTAGATAAGTGGACTTTTCGCAGAGAAAATGAACGTATTATAAAGAAAGGCGGCAATCCGGCAACAGCTTCACCTTTGTTGTTAGGTATAACAAAAGCATCGTTAAGTACAAAGAGTTTTATTTCCGCGGCTAGTTTTCAGGAGACAACTAGGATTTTAACTGACGCCGCTACTGCAGGAAAAGTAGATGAATTAAAGGGGTTGAAAGAAAATGTAATTGTAGGTCACCTTGTTCCCGCGGGAACAGGTTTAAAAAAGTACAGAGAAATTGAGGTGGAAAAATGCCAACAATAATGCAGCTTTTAAGAAAATGTCGTGTTCCTAAGAAAAAGAAGACTAAATCTCCAGCATTGAAACGAGCGCCGCAGAAAAGAGGCGTATGTATTCAAGTACGAACGATGACACCGAAAAAACCAAATTCCGCGTTACGTAAAATTGCAAGGGTTCGATTAACAAATACATATGAAGTTTCAGCTTATATTCCAGGAGAAGGGCATAATTTGCAAGAACATTCAATTGTATTGGTAAGAGGCGGCAGGGTAAAGGATTTACCGGGAGTTAGATATCATATTGTGAGAGGAACGTTAGACTGTCAAGGAGTGCAAAATAGAAAAAGATCTCGTTCTAAATATGGAGCGAAGAGACCGAAAGCAAAATAATAGCGTAGAGCGTATGGCGTATAGAGTAAATAGAGTTTTTACTATCTGCTAAACGCTATCCGCTAGACGCTAAAAAAAATGGAGGAAAATAGTGAGAAGAAGAAGGGCTCCAAAAAGAGAAATTAAACCAGATCCAAAATATAATTCACCGGTTATTGGGCGATTTGTAAGTGTTATTATGAGTGACGGTAAAAAAAGTATTGCTCAAAGAATAATTTATGATTCGTTGAATATAATTGAAGAAAAATTAAAAATTGATCCTTTAAAAATATTTTTTTCCGCGGTAGATAATGCTCGGCCGCGATTAGAGGTAAAGCCTAGAAGAATAGGCGGTGCTACGTATCAAGTTCCTATAGAAGTGGTAAAAGAAAGAGGGCTTACTATCGCGTTGCGGTGGATGAGAGATTTCGCGCGCAAAAAAAAAGGTAAACCGATGAGTGTTAAATTGGCGGATGAGATAATTTCGGCTTATAAAAATGAAGGCGCGGTTATTAAGAAAAAAGAAGATACTCATAAAATGGCCGAATCTAATAAAGCATTTGCTCATTTTAAATGGTGAGGTTGCGATAGGGGTTAATAGAAGTGAACAGTGTGTTGACAATGGTAAAAGAAAAATTAAAACTGATAAGAAATATTGGGTTTATAGCCCATATTGATGCCGGAAAGACTACGACTACTGAAAGAATACTTTTCTATACGGGTAAAACATATAAACTGGGAGAAGTCCATGAAGGGACAGCTACTACTGATTGGATGGTCCAGGAAAAGGAAAGAGGGATTACTATTACAAGCGCGGCAACATATTGTCAGTGGGGTGATTACCATATAAATATTATCGATACCCCTGGGCATATAGATTTTACAGTTGAAGTTGAGAGATCTTTAAAAGTTTTAGACGGAGCAGTTGTTATCTTTTGTGGGGTAGGGGGTGTTGAACCTCAATCAGAGACCGTTTGGCGGCAAGCTGAAAAATATCAGGTTCCTCGGATAGCGTTTATTAATAAGCTAGATAGAACGGGCGCTGATTTTTTCTCTGTTATAGAGGAAATGAAAGATAAATTAAAAATTGCTACTGCGGCAGTACAGATACCGATTTATGAAGGCGACGATTTTATTGGGTTAATAGATTTGATAAGAAATAAAGCAATATATTATAACGATGAGTTTGGAACCAAGGTCGTATATAAAGATATTCCGAAGGATTATCAAGAAAGCGCTTCCAAATGTAGAGATTTATTGATAGAGAAATTATCAGAATTAGATGATGTATTTATGCATAAAGTTATTGAAGGTCAGCTTATTTCAGAAAAAGAAATTATTTCGACCATAAGAAAACATGTTATTTTAAATAAGTTTTTTCCTGTTTTAGGAGGAACTTCTTTAAAAAACAAAGGGGTTCAACAAATATTGGATGCGATATGTGATTATATGCCTTCTCCGCAGGATTTAGATGCTGTTAGCGGGATTAATCCTACTAATAAAGAACATGAAACAATAAAGATTTCTGAAAAATCTCCCTTTTGCGCGATTTGTTTTAAAGTATTTACGGACCCCTTTGTTGGGAAGTTATTTTATATCCGTATTTATTCTGGTAAAGTAAGTACTTCATCATATCTCTATAATATTACAACTGGAGAAAAAGAGAGAGTAACTAAAATTTTAAGGATGCACGCGAACAAACAGGAGATTATTCAAGAAGCGGGAGCAGGTGATATTGTTTGTTTAGTTGGATTTAAAAATACTTCAACGGGAAATACTTTATGCGATAAAAAAAATCTAATTCTTTTAGAAGAAATAAAGTTTCCTGAACCGGTGGTCTCTGTTGCCATTGAGCCGAAAACAAAGGCGGATCAAGAGAAACTTTTTATGGCATTAAATAAGTTAGCGGATGAGGACCCGTCCTTTAAAGTTACCTATAATCGAGAGACAGGACAAAATATTATTTCCGGTATGGGGCAGTTGCATTTGATGGTAATGGTAGATAGAGTGTTGAGAGAATTTAATGTTGTGGCTAAAATTGGTAAGCCGCAGGTCACCTATAAAGAAACCATTACTAAGAAAATTGAAGTTGTAGGTAAATTTGTTCATCAGTCAGGTGGACGCGGGCAATATGGTCATGTTGTTTTTATCATGGAGCCGCAACCACGGGGACAAGGAATCACTTTTGATAACAAAATAAAGGGTGGAGTAATTCCTAAGGAATTTATTTCCTCGGTAAAAGAAGGGGTAATAGAGGGGGCTGAAAGCGGTGTCTTAGGCGGGTATCCCGTTGTTGATATAAAAGTAACATTAATTGATGGATCCTATCACGATGTTGATTCTTCAGAATTATCTTTTAAAATAGCGGCGGAAATAGGGCTTAAGGAAGGATTACGAAAAGCAAAGTCAGTTATTTTAGAGCCGATTATGGATCTAGAAGTTATTACTCCTGATGAGTATTTAAGTCAGGTTATAGGAGATATCAATTCACGAAGAGCTAAGATTTCTTCTATTTCGGATAAGAAAAATTTGAGGATATTAAGAGCATATGTTCCTTTGTCTGAAGTTTTTAATTACGCGGATGTATTAAGAAACTTGACACAAGGCAGATCGTCCTATACAATAGAGCCTTCGTCTTACGAGAAGATACCGGACGCAGTATTAAATAAGATTTTAGGAGTTTAGATTATAAAGCATAAAAACGATTTAATTGGGTTGTTAAATACGTAATAAAATATAAAAGATATAAACCCATAGTTAAAAAGAAAAGGAGGTGCGTAATGGCTAAAGAAAAATTTGTAAGATCAAAACCTCATATTAACATTGGAACTATTGGTCACGTTGATCATGGTAAAACGACGCTTACTTCAGCGATAACTAAAGTGTTAGCGGCTAGAGGGCAAGCGACAATGCTTAATTATGACGATATTGATAAGGCGCCGGAAGAGAAGGAAAGAGGCGTAACTATAAATATTGCTCATGTCGAATATGAAACGGACAAGCGTCATTATGCTCATATTGATTGTCCGGGACACGCTGACTAT
>Ga0180007_10004493_pt1 | contig 14761 bp, 9 predicted proteins | sample MM_PC_MetaG_FD_121122 | JGI IMG/M metagenome (GOLD analysis project Ga0180007, IMG submission 121122) | Groundwater microbial communities from the Aspo Hard Rock Laboratory (HRL) deep subsurface site, Sweden - MM_PC_MetaG | ecosystem: Environmental > Aquatic > Deep subsurface > Groundwater... | reverse complement strand
GTATTCATTTACATATCGATTAAATATCTCATTTTTTGTTGCCATAGTCATAATCCCTATGGTAACACGAATTATGAGCTATCCGCTATCTTTTCGGTAACATTAATTATGAGCTAAAAGGTTTTCTTGACATTATTGGAAAAATGTATTATACTTTTGTGTTTTGTCAACTATGATAAGCACTATCTATCCAACGCTTCGCATCGACCATGTCGGCTTCAGCCTCGTTGCTCCCGCTGGTCAATGAGGGGGGCATCAGTCGCTCCGCGACAATTTCCGCATTGGGATGGGGAAGCGAAGAATAATATTGGAGGCTTGTGTTGACTTAGTCAAGGATATCAATTAAAATTAATGCACAGGATCGTCTTATGCCAACAGCATTAGAAAACCGAGATCAGTTGCGGCAGGAAGTTCGCCGGCAAATCGATGTTCTCGAGACAGACGAGCTTCGCGAAATTAAAAACACCCTGGCTCGTCTGGCCGGTATGCGGGCTGTTCAGGAGGCCGACCGCCTGTGGGACAATGGGCAGCTGTCTGCTGAAGCTGTCGCGCGGGCGGTAAGACAAGTACGACAGGCAAAAAAAACTGTCTGATGCTGCGGCTCGTTGTCGACACCTGTGTTCTGCTGCAGGCCATAAGCTCCCGTTGTCCACTGCATCCTATTTTTCAAGCCGTCCTTGATAGACGCTGCACACTGCTTATTTCCAATGAAATTCTCACCGAATACACCGAAGCTCTGGGTAAACTGAACAATAGGGTGCTGCTGGAGTCAGTATTGGGGCTCATGAAATGGGCGGTCAACATAGAGTACATTGATCCACACTATCGCTTCCAATTACTCCACATTGACGCGGATGACAACAAGTTTGTCGATTGTGCTATCTGTGGCAACGCAGATTTTTTAATCACCGAGGATGCCGGATATGCTGTGCTCTCAGCAATTCCGTTTCCAAAAATAAATATTATTTCGCCGAAAAATTTTATTTTGCTGCATTTGACTTGACTGATATATAAGCAAAATCGACCGGACTCTTAACTTTTGCTTATTCCATATCATCAGTTCACCAATAAAAATCCCTGATAAATCGTTATCCTGATTTGGAATCAAATCTATTATCAGGGTTAGCGTTTTTCTTTACTTTTCCCCATAGTATTATCATTCTCCATCCTCACGCCCGGAGTTTCACCATGCACAGACTTATCCTCTTCATTCTCTGCCTGCTCGACTTTCTCCCTGCCCATGGCCGTATGCTGCAGGTTGGGGTGCTCGACCTCTCGGCCATTAACGTCAGTGCCGGTGATGCCCAGGGCGTCAGCGAGCTTCTGCGCGGCGAGTTCGTCAATCGCAATGTCTATGTAGTAATAGACCGCGGCAAAATGCCGGAGGTGCTCAAAGAGCAGGCTTTCCAGTCTTCGGGCTGCACCGAGACGGCCTGCGCCATGAAGGTTGGGCAGCTTCTGAACATGCTTCCGATATGACCTGATTTGCCGTGGTATCCCTCTGCAGGCAGTGTCTGCGTACATTGTTTGCCAGTTCCCTGCATTTTTTTTTCTTCGGTTTTCATTGTTACTCCTTAAATCTTATTGCCGTATGGCAGTATTATTCATGTGGTGCGCACATCCTGTTAATTTGTTTTACTGGCATAAGTATACACAAAAGCGCGTAAAAAAAAATTCATGTTTTAACTTTTCTGTTTTGTATAAAAAGAGGCTTAGAGTCTATTCCGTGGATAGGGTATTAATTGCATCAATAATATGAGCGGGATTGCCGACAAAAACATTTTTTTCAGCGCAAAGCGGATACTTTTTCTCTACAGACGCTGCGATCCATGTCTGTGTTGGTTTAATATCATCCAAAGCATACCAAAATCCCTTATTTAGAACGGGAGATGTTGAAGATTTGCTTTCTATTGCAATTATTATCGTTCTTTTTACGAGGATTAAATCAATTTCGGATCCTTTCTCGGTTCTGTAAAAAAAAGCCTGCCACCTCTTGTCGAGTGTACCGCATAACTGTTCACATACAAAGCTCTCCCAGGATTGTCCATAAGAAGGGTGACCTAATAGCTGATTATAGGAATCAATATCAAGAAGGCTATGCATTAATCCGGTATCACGGAGAAAAACTTTTGGAGCCTTTACCAGACGTTTACCAAAATTAGAAACATATGGAGGCACACTTCTCAGCATAAATGTCTGATTCATTATTTCAGTAAAGTGCCTGATGGTATTGTGAGACAATCCAAGGGAGTCGGCAATTTTTGAATAGTTTATAGTCTGTCCGCTGTTGTGAGCCGTCATTTGCCAAAAGCGCCGCATCGATACATGGGATGAATTAACACCAAGAAGTGAAAGATCACGTTCAAGGAATGTCCGAATGAAATCAATCCGCCATTCTATGCTTTGAGAATCGTTAACGGATAAAAAGGAAGGCGGATAAGACTTTCTCTGTTCATGCGGAAAAATACCTCGGCGTCTGATAACACCCGGATATCTGATGGTTTTTCAAGATCAAGCCAAATACAATTTTTTTTTTTTTCAGTAATTATTTTTGCGAGTGTTGACTTGCCGCATTGGCGAGGACCAATGATGGCAGTAACAGGATTGTGTGCTATTTTTTGCCTTAGTGTGTGAGTAGCAGCTCTGTTGATGTATGTTCTTATATTGTAATTATAACATACAATTTGAGAACATCAGATTATCCATGTCCGACGCACACTTTCCTTTCATAGACGTCAGCCCTGGGAGAATAGCGCTGTCAAACCGATGGATTTGAAAGAGTTATGAAAATATAGTATCATTTTCAAGAATTATAAATTGAATATAAATAACCCGGATAAAATAGAACTCAGAAGCGGCGGTTTGCGCATTGCCCGTTACAGACATGATACGGCGAACCTCCTGCACTGCCATCAGTACGTGGAGGTTGTTTTTATTTATGGCGGGAGTGCAATGCATGAAATTAATTCTTCACGCTGTCCCATTTCTTCGGGAGACATACTTATCATAAATATCGGCGACATCCACCGCTTTAGTGATTGCAGTGCACTTCAGATATGGAATGTTATTATTCCTCGGGAAATTATCATGTGCGAACTGGATAAGCTCGCTCTGATACCGGGTTTTCATGATTTAATACAGCCGGATGTAAGACTTTCAAAACGGTATGAAAAACCGATACATGTTAACGCGGGTGAAATGAAAATAATACTCAGCCGCATTAAAAACGCAGAAATTTGCCTGCATAATCCATCTGTGGCAAAAGAAATTATCTCCCGCAGCGATATAGTAAGTATCCTGGCATGGATTACTGAACGGTACATTAATTCAGCGGGAAGGGTACTTAATCAGAAACCGGCACCGCTGCTCATCCGCCAGGCAATTGAGCTGCTTGCGGTGGAGGATAAAACACCTGCTATTTCGGAAATAGCGGCCAAAGCCGGTCTCAGTGCAGAGCACTTCATCCGCTTGTTTAAAAAATATACGGGTGTTCCCCCTTTAAAATACCGGCAGCGGCTCTGTATAGAAAAAGCTGTTGAATTTTTCTCGGTTGATCCTGAATTGTCTGTAGCTGCAGCCGCAACAGCGTGCGGATTCGGGACAGTGTCCTATTTTGGAAAAATATTTAAAAAAATCACCGGTCACACACCAGTCCGTTTTAAAGAAAAATGTAAGTACTGATTATACTTTACGTGTTTTGAAAGACATCAATTTTGTCGTAAAATTTATCAATAATATTGGTGCGGATATCAGTAAAGTATATTATACTTAAGCGTATGAATAAGTTTGGATTCCCGTACCGGAAATGAAACACCATACCTGTCAAAAAGCGTTTTTCTGCAGTCAATGCCAGTGTCGCCGGAGCAAAAAAAGGAAACCAATTTCGCTTGTTTTAAGATTAAGACTATCAATTAACGTTTTATTAACAACAGGAGATTAGCCATGATAAAAAATAGAAAAATTCAGAGATTGTTTTTTTGTGTCAGTGTTTTAACATTCAGCGCATTTGGAAATACTGTCAGAAACTCAGGGTTTGAAAATGAAATGGATGGATGGTCTGTTATTAAAGCGGCGGGTAACGGAACCGCAGAGATAACAACAGAGGATTCGCATTCAGGGAGTTACTGTGCAAAAATTGAACATTCGGATCCTGAAAGCTATACGCTATTTAAACAGGACATTACCGTGGTGCCGAAAACAACATACCGGGTTTCTATGTGGATAAAGGGTGAATCAATCACACCATCCGATGGCGGACTGGGCGGTAGAATTTTTATTACAAGAAACGAGAGCCAGCGGGCGGCAATCAGCTGTCCATCGTACAAAGGAACTTTCGGGTGGAAAAAAATTCTATTTATTTTCAACAGTGACGAAACTGTAAAAATAAACGTCAGTATTTATCTGCATAAATCAAGCGGCACCTTTTGGTTTGATGATGTGGAAATTGCAGATGAAGCCACAGCCCTTGCAAAAGGTGTAGAGAAACTTCCGGGGAAAAATCTCGCTGCCGGAAAAACATGTACATTCTCGAAACCTGCAAATTATCATCTCTGTACCGACGGTCGGGAAGCAGTAAAACTCACTGACGGTATTTTTTCTAAAGATGGTCCGATTTGGACAATGAAAACCGCAGCGGGCTGGAGACATGCCGGCGGAGACGGCGTCAGTATCCTACTCGATATTGGTTCTGTTGAACCTATTGGAGTCATTGGAGTAAATGTGGTAGGGGGCGGAAAGTCAGATGTGTTGTTCCCTCAGGCACGATTTTATGTCAGCGATGACGACCTAAAGTATCATCTGGTATACCGTAATTCCGGTAATGAATTGGATGAATCCGGAACAGCCTATGTTTCAAAATACACAACTCCGGAAATGAAAACCCGCGGCCGCTACATTATAATTAATCTCATTGGAAATGGCGATGGCGCATATGTATTTACAGATGAAATTGAAGTTATCAAGGGGAAACATAATCCGGCAGATGCGGTTTTTAAAGCAGAAACAGCTACGCCGAAAAGTGAAGTTAAAAATCAGCCGCTGAATGAGCAGAGTGCCATCCGCATCTGTACCCGGCTTTCAAACTATATAAATGAAATGGATAAAGATTCAGATCGATACCCGGGTCTAAAGGGAGTATTGGGCCAACTTCAGAAAGAACTCTCTGCGGTGAAACTCGACATCAGTCTGCAAAAAGCTCTCGCCATGAAAGAAAAACTGAAAATTTTTAATGCGCAGCGCCTTATGTCAGTGTTTAAAGGAAAAAAAACTGTGGTGTGGGCAAAAAGCAGATGGGCAAATCTTTCCTTAACAGAGTTACCTGATAGGGAATGCTCCGCACTTTCTATTGCGATGGCTCAAAATGAAATAGAATCAGAACAGTTTTTAATCGTAAATTCAACGGAAAAATCGCAGGATTTTACGATTACTACCGGAGAGTTCAGATCAGCATCGTCTGCGCTTCCCGTATCCTCAGTTTCGCTCAGGCAGGGAATCTTTATTGAAGCAGGTAACGGCATACTGTATCCGGATGCGTTGCCGCTTCTGAATAAAAACAAAGTCCAGGCCCATAGCGGAGTTAATATTCCGGTATGGATTACTATAAACCTTAAAAACACTAAAAATATTCCTGCGGGAGAATATAAGGGATTATGCACGATTTCAAGCCAAGCGGAGACCAGTACCATTGCCGTTACGGTAACTATTTATCCTGTGGTGCTGCCGATCACTGCACCTTTGAAGACATGGAATTATGCGTATCCCGATCAGATGCCGGTGATGAGTCATGAGAAGGAAGCCATGAAAGATCTTTCAGACCATGGCATTAATACAATAGTCTACCAGCCAAATCGCCTGCGAAATTTTTCGTTTGATGCTTCCGGAAAAGTCACCGGGGTTGATTGGACTGAACATGACCGTTTTATTGCAATGTACCGCAGTAACGGCATGAATTTTTTCATATACTTCCTCGCGTTCGGAGGCGGTACCGGGTGGATTAATGACTTGGGATGGTTTCCAAAAAAAGTCAATAAAGATGAATTTTTAATTGGCACACCGCAGTGGAAACGGGCTCTTAAAGAAGCAGTCACCTTAATGATAGCACATTTAAAAGAAATTAATATGAACTATGATTCTTTCTATTTTCTGCCGACTGATGAGGTAAACGGCAAAGTCAATACTGAAAAAACAGTTGCGGTATGCAGGGAACTGAAACTCATTGATCCAAAAATTAAAATCATGCAGGATCCCATACCGCGGACAACTCTTGAAGAGATTGAGTTGCTTCGTCCTTACACGGATATATGGAGTCCACAGAATGACATGCTCACTAACAGTCTACAACTGGAATTTTTTCTTAATGAACAGAAAGCGGGAAAGATCCTTACCACATATCACTGTGAAGGAACCGCGAAGTCTCTCTCATGCACTGAGTATTACCGGGATATGTTATGGAAATGCTGGAAATATAACATGATTGGTGCGGGTTTCTGGGCATACGCGAGCGGTGTTGGCAGCCTCTGGGATGATTTTTCCGGAACTCCGGATTGGGCTATTGTCTATGAGGTGGAAGGTGCGCCGGCCGGGGTGAGTACCAGTGAACCAATTATTCCCAGCAGAAGATGGGAGGCCTGGCGTGACGGCATAGAGGATTATACACTTTTGTTTATGCTTCAAAGCGCAATCAACACGGGGAAGGCACAGAATAAGAACGCAAAAGCACTTCGTGCTGCTGAAAAGTCACTTGATGAAATATCCGTACTTCCGGCTGCTGAGCGCGGAAATCCTGCGCTATACGATAAATCCCACCGGATGCTGCTTGAAGCCCTGACAAAGCTGCAGCAAGAAATATAAAACCTTACGATTCTCCGGCAGGATTGCACAGGCTATATAAAACATGATACCAACATCACTGCGGACAGAGTATCTGGTCAATCCGCTCGGCATTGATACACCAGCGCCCCGGTTCAGCTGGAAAGCCGGGGATGAACATGGTGTATTCAGACAAACGGCATGGCAAGTCATTGTTGCGTCAGACACTGAATTGATTTCACGGAACCATGCCGACATGTGGGACAGCGCAAAAGAATTTTCCGGCAAAAGCGTCAATATTCCATATAAGGGAAAAATATTAAAAAGCCGCACAAGGTACTGGTGGAAAGTCCGCACTGCCGATGCACAGGGGAATTTCGGTCCATACAGCGAAATGGCATGGTTTGAAACCGGTCTCTTTGCAGAGGATTGGCGCGGTTTATGGATTGGTCAGAAACCGGTATCCTTTGAAACCGCACCGCTTTTCCGAAAGGAATTTACCTGCCTGGAAAAACCAATCCGGACGCGCATGTATATCTGTGGCCTCGGTTATTATCATCTGACTATTAACGGGATTATCGTAGGAGAACAGGTGCTTGATCCGGCGCAGACCGATTATGAAAAAAGAGTTTTCTATACTTCACATGACGTTACCGCACTCCTGCAGCCGGGCTTGAATGTAATCGGTGTGGTGCTCGGAAACGGTATGTATAATCAAAACAGAGTCTGGCTTCCCGGACATTTGCACGGATTGAACTCTCCGCCGTCATACGGCCGCGTTAAACTTCTTTGTCAGCTTGAGATGAGCTGTACTGACGGGCATAAAGAAATTATCACGAGTGATCAATCATGGCAGACAGCGCAAGGGCCAATCGGTAAAAATAATATTTACTGCGGGGAGGAATATAACGAAAATTTGGAACTGCCGGGATGGAACATCCCCGGATATTTAGTAAAAGCACAGGCGTCTGAAAAAAAAATCCCGGCTGCATGGTTTCCATCGGTTATTACCGACGGACCGGGAGGAGTATTGAAAGCACAGATGATTCCTCCTATATTACGTACGCATACATTCACGCCTGTTTCAATCCTGCAGACTGATCCGGGTGTGTGGACAATAGATGCCGGGCAGAATATTTCTGGAAGACTGCGGCTTTTACTGCACCGTGATGAAAACCATTTAAGCTCAATCCAGATACGGTTTGCTGAAACAATATATCCCGATGGAAGAATTGATACCCGCAGCACCGGTGTATTCGCGACCCAAAGCGAGCAGCGTGATGAATATATTTTTTCAAACAAAGCCTGTTCCGGTGAAAAATCAGAATCTGACAGTGCGACCATTTGCTGGGAACCTTATTTTACCTGGCATGGGTTCCGCTATGCTGAAATCCGCGGTCTTACGTCTGCCCCACAGGCTGAAGACATAACAATCGTGGTAACTGCAACTGATGTTACCACACGCGGTCAGTTCCGATGTTCCAATGAAATGATCAACCGCATTCACGAATCCGCAGTCTGGACTATCAGAACCAATCTGCATGGTCTCCCTGAGGACTGTCCGGCGCGCGAACGCTGCGGCTGGCTCGCGGATGCTTTTATTGCCAGTGATGCGTCAATGTATAATTTCGATATGGCAGCGCTTTACCGGAAATTTCTTATGGATATCGAAACTACCCGCGGGGACGGAATGGTTTTTGACATCGCACCTGGAAAACGCCGCGGCGGCCGCGGTATCCCCGATTGGGCAGCGGCAGCGATTATTCTTCCCTGGAAAGTGTATGAACACTATGATGACATTGACTGCCTCAGGCAGCATTACCGGATGATGAAACTCGTTATTGAGGCTTTTATCAATACTGCAGGAACCTCTTTTATTCTCACCGGAGGCCGCGGAGACTGGTGTGATCCGGGAGTATCCTGTTCTCCCGTACATACTTCCGAAGCACTCACCACAACCGCGTTGTTTTTCCGCTGCACCGGTATAATGTTCCGCGTCGCACAACTGCTTGAGTTGAATACGGAAGCAGAGCGGTACCAGTGTATTACTCAGAATATCCGTGCGGCATTTATCCGGGAGTTCTGGCAGGAAAATATCTGCAGTTTCGGTTCACAAACAGCGCAGACACTCGCTCTGTCGCTCGGTCTTATTCCTGAGGGGCGGGAAAGCGAAGCAGTGAAATGGCTTGCCCGCGACATCGTACAGCACGCAAATCATCTCACTACCGGAATATTCGGATTGCGCTCGGTGTTTGATATCCTCTCATCCCATGGCTATGGCAGTACGGCGATTGATGCGCTTATTCAGACGGACTGTCCGGGTTTTGGAAATATGATTCTCCGGGGTGCAACAACGCTCTGGGAATACTGGGGTGAAAGTGAAGTTGATGATCATGACGGACCGCGCTCTCTCAACCATCCCATGATGGCCTGCTTTGATGCGTGGTTCTATGAAGGTCTCTGCGGTATCCGCCCCATCGCCGCCTGCCCTGGTTTTAAGGAATTTTTACTCGCACCGCAGTTTGTTCCGGGAATAGAATGGGCTGAAGCAAATTTTGAATCGCCCTATGGCAGGATACAATCAATGTGGAAGAGGATAACTGAGCAAGAAGAATGTAAAAACTCCAAAAAAGAAGTATCCGGAGAAAAAATCCGGTGGTCCTTCAGTGTGCCGCAGAACACACGCGCGCATGTCAGTTTTCCGGAGGGCTGTACTTGTGGTAAATTTGAGGCGGGAAGGCCGGTAGTATTTGATCCCGGATCGTATATTCTGGATATTCAATCATAAAGCTGTGAATATGTCGGCACCGCCCGGACCTCATCGCCTTTTTGAATCAGCCATTCATACCCTTTTCCGTGGTCTGAAGTGTCAACGAATTTTTTTACTAGTTTAACCGGTCCAAGCAGTACACGGGTCATATTTTTTCCCAAATCTGCTGTTCCGGCAACCGGATATGTTGCAGAAGGGCGGACTCCTTTATCTTTCGGCGTGATAGTGCAGTGCATATTTTCACCCGGCGGGATTTTAAAATCTCCCTGGACAGTAATCCATTGATTTGTTTCGGAGATGACCCGGCAAAAATCGTTAACAGTACCGCTATATACAGGCTTTTTCCCGCTTATTCCCTGTCCGTTAATGGTAAATTCGCTGCCGCCTGAGAGAGAGATATTGATTATTTTTCCTGTGCCGGATGTACGGATTATGCCGAAAAGGCCGGAGAATTTAAGCTTTTTATTCAGATACTCATACGAACGGCGGGGATCCGCCGAAAAGAAAAGATAGTCGGTTTCTCCGCCTGCGAGCTGAACCATAAATGCGCGTGCCATATCTGAACCGGAAGGATCCGATCCGGACAAGGTGAGAGGCTCGATGTCACCTACCCTGGGTTTACCCTGATGCGGTTCCAGAATTCCCGCGAAGATACTCCGGTAACTGAACTGATTGCCTTCTGCGAGAAGCAATTCAATATCCGAAAATACGGCATTTTCGATACTGCCGGTATGCATGCCGGCAAATGCAATCGCGATGATAATGGTTTTTCCGCTATACGCGGCCAGTGTGCTGCTCAGGTCATGTGGAGTTTTCATGGGTTCGCTGATATTTTCTCCAATTCCGCTCAATACGCGCTGACTGAAAAACGGCTTTGACTGGCGGCCGCTTTGTTCTATTTCTTCGCTGAGTGTGTCCCAGCTTTCCGAAGTAAAACATTCCAGCGCGATAATCGGGGTACGGTTTTCCAAATCACTTTCAGCGGTAAATGAAAAAGAAAAACCGGCTTGTGCTATTTGCTTCGGCAGCGCGATCCTGTACCCGATGTAGATTGTACCTGTGTGACGCGGATTATCCCCGTCGATAATAATTTTATCCCCGTCATCATCGATGCGGTATCCAGGACGGAAGTTTTTCGAAAATGAATCGGAGTCTAAACTTCGCCGGAATTCCGCGTCTGGTTTCTGGATATATTTCCACTTGGCATTTTTTATAAAATCCTCAACTTCCTTTTTTTCTGTATACCGCGTCAGGATAGCATATTCAAGATGTTCGGGACCGTTGTTTTTCGGGGGATATCCGCGGCAAAGCGCTGCTTCCTTAATCGGGTCTCCGCAATAAGTAAATGATAAAGCAACATCGGTGTCAAATTTATCCCTTGAAGTACCGGGTGCGGCCTTATTCGATGCACTCCAGTTCCAATAATCAAATAAACTCCAGTTGACTGAAAACTGCCTGCCCGGTGCCGAATCACGCCGTACCGTATCGAGATAGGAAAAACCGGATCCGGTGTAGGAGTTGTTACTCGGTCCGTCAAAATAGGTTCCGTACGGTATATTTTCGCCTGCGTAGGTGCCACTTTTTTGTTCTTTCATATTAAGGTTCTTTACAGAAACAGCACCCGGTCCGCCGTGAAGACTGTAGCGGTGATCTGTGCCGCCGTCTACACGGAATAAATCAAAAACATAAAAATTTTCTTCCGGAAGTGTAACAGTCACAATGGTACGGCGGAAAATTGCAGCGTCATTCGCGTATGGGTTTTCGAGCTCGTCGGCAACGCAAAATGCGTTTTCACCCCTGAAAACCACTGTGCTGGATGAGGGGATGCGGTTAAACTTTTTTTTATTTACCGTAACTGTATTATGGCTGATATTATGACTCGTCCATGCCGCGCGTTTAGGCCAGAAACCGGTAAATTCTGGGTATCCGAGGTCAGGCATAAGATCCATTCCCCATCTGAAGATTCCGAGATTCATTGTGTCACAATGACCATGCATTTCTGAACCGCCGAAATACAATACAACGGCAGGTTCATCTTTTCCGGGAAGCCGGGTAATTGAGTGTCCCGAATGAGGGAGAAAAGTATTTCCTTTCAGGGAAGGTCCGTTTTTTTTATAGGCTTCCCGTATTTTTTTCTCGAGCACATCGGCATTTTCAGTATCAAGCGGAAAGGATAATACCGCATAATCTGTATTGTCTTTTTTTTGCCGCAGATAATAGTCGTAATATAAACGAAGGTATATATCATCCCCGTATTCACGGTATGCGTTTAGAAAATTCGGCAGAAATTCAGGCTTATAAAACCACCAGGCAAGCCCTTTTCCGCCGGTATTAAAAGAATCGCCGGTATGCATGTAAAAATCACCGGCCTGAATTAAGCCACAGGAATGGATAAATGTTCTGAAAAAAGGAAATTGAGTATAAATATTGTATGATGCGCTGACGGGATTAAGATTAATTATGCCGGCCAGCGGTGCGAACATGTTGGCCCATATAAAATTATATCCGCTTGCGTTTTCGGCGGGCATTCCATCTGCATAGATTTTATCAATAAAAATTTCCTGAATGGACTTGGCCCTGTATTGCTGATCCCGGTTCGGGGTAAACAGCCAGCGCTGCGCATCTTCTGTCGCCGATTTGTCCGGCAGCACTGCAGCACATTCAAGGAGCGCTCGCTGATGCATGCCTTCATTGCCGGCGATGTTACCGTTTTTAATCTGCGCAATGAAGAATTCAATAAGGTTTTTGCCGATATACTGAGACAGTTCATGAAAAGTTTTTTGCTGCGGTCTTCCCGGGAACTGTAAATTTTTTTTTTGAATAAAATTCATCAGTTCTATGTCCGATCGGGCGGTGTTAAAGGCGATGTCATACGCGGTACTGAACTCTGAGGCGATAAAGCAATCCCATATGCATCCTAAAACGATGCCATGCCGAGTGCCGCCGTCGCTGACTTGAAAACCTTTTCCGCGCATTTCCGCATAATTGTATAGCGGCAGACTGTCCGCTGCACGGGCAAGCATCACATACAGCGCACGAGCGTACCGGGGATCATTTGGGTTTGCAATATGGGCGTTTTTAAACCTTGTAATCAGCGGATCGCCCAGTACAAGAAATTTCCAGCGGACATTGTTATAGTGCGCTACGGGATAGAATTTTTCGTTAGGAAATTTTTCATCGGTAAATCCGAAACCGTCATCAACCCATTTTTTATAACTTGGATCTGCAGGGTCGGGGTGTTCAGCATTGAATAATAATTTTTTGTCTGCCTTGTCGAAGGAAAAATTTCCTTTATCATTCAGCCCGCTCTCATAATATTTTTTAAAATCATTTTTCGGAAATGTTTCTTTACAGTGGGGACAGGTTGTTTTCCAATCTCCTTTTTCGACAGACTGAGTCCATGCATTAATTCCTCCGGCTTTCACCATGGCCTCTCCGCAATTTGGACAGTATTTGCGGTTTACTCCCCATCCCATTGCCGGAATTGCCGGAGATGCGAGAATATCCCAGAAAAATTCAAGTGGTAATGCGGCATGCACCGCAGCCGCATCAGTGGCTTTTTTTGCTTCATTTTTTGCCCATTCATGTGAGGCAATATTTTTTTCGACTGCTTTTTGCCGTGAAGGGGGGAAGAAAACCGAATTATTTTTTTGACCGTAGGCAAAGAAAATTGTACATACAAAATAAATAAGTCTATTTAATGTTTTGATAAATTTGCTGTGGTTTTTCATGTGTGTTCCTTTATTCATGTCTTCTTTTCCGGAGGCTTTGCTGACGGGAAAAGAATGTTATTGAGAATAAGCCGGTATCCGGGAGAATTACGGTGAATGTCCATGTTCGGCGGTTTATCTCCGACGTAATGGTTTTTATCTTCAGGCGAGTGGCCGCCATAAAAAGTAAACGTGCCTTTTCCGTAATTGCCATGGATATACCGTGCCGAATCATCAATGCTTTTCGCAAGAATTATTACACCGTCCTTAATTACCTCGGGATTAAAGCCGGTTGTCTGTCCGAAAAAACCGTGTATGCGGTTGCAGTGATTCTGGCACAGAAGCGCGGGAATAGGATCGTATTTTGCGGCGAAATCAAATAATATAAAATCCGTTACTTCTTTTCTTCGTGGTGTATTGACCTGATTATAATCAATATCGGAAAAACTGTTTTCGAATATACGGGTATTGACTGAAAAATTTTCAAACGCAAAAGTTTTATAATACGGCAATTTCCGATCATTAATTTTCTCGATTGTATCCTGCAGAATAGCGGTACCGTCAATTTCCTGCGGGATTATGTCCATTCCTTCGGCGGCAAGAGCGATGTCAATTGTTTCGGTTGCGGTACACATCGCAAACATGAAAAGACCGCCATGAACGGCGAGTTGAATTGTTTTTGCGACCGCAAGTTTGTGATCTGCGACACGAGTAAACCCGGCCTTGCGCGCCGCTTGTTCCAAAGTAGCAACCTCGCTCCGGAACCACGGCTGGGTGCGATAGCTCCACCAGAACTTGCTGTATTGTCCGGTAAAATCTTCGTGATGCAGATGCAGCCAGTCGTATTCTGCGAGTTTGCCGCCAAGCACTTCTTCGTCGTATATTTTATCGTAAGCGATTTCCGCATACTCGAGCACTTCGGTTACTGCATCAGCCCATGGGTTTTTATTCAGCGGCGTATATACTGCGATACGCGGACTTTTTTCAAGTTTTATTTCCGCCATATTCATGCTTTTCATTTCATTTAAAATATTTATCCGTTGATTTTCATCAACAGCCTGATAGCTCACTCCGCGCACGCTGCAGAGTTCCTCAAGACGCGGATTTCGCCGGAGCAGAAATGAGCCGCCGCGGTAATTGAGAAGCCACGCGCTTTCGATTCCCGCCTTAAGCGCGGTGTGGGTGATGCCGTAAGCTTTGAGATGATTTCCCTGTGTGTCATCCATCGGCAGCAGGATGTACCCGGATGGGAACAACACGGAAATTATAACAGATAAAAAAAATACAATTCGCACGCTAATGGTTTTCATAATATTGTTATTATACACCTAATTTTCTTTTATATTTAGGCTACCTTTTAGCTCATAATTAATGTTACCGAAAAGATAGCGGATAGCTCATAATTCGTGTTACCATAGGGATTATGACTATGGCAACAAAAAATGAGATATTTAATCGATATGTAAATGAATAC
>Ga0180007_10004492_pt1 | contig 14767 bp, 7 predicted proteins | sample MM_PC_MetaG_FD_121122 | JGI IMG/M metagenome (GOLD analysis project Ga0180007, IMG submission 121122) | Groundwater microbial communities from the Aspo Hard Rock Laboratory (HRL) deep subsurface site, Sweden - MM_PC_MetaG | ecosystem: Environmental > Aquatic > Deep subsurface > Groundwater... | reverse complement strand
GGCTAGTAGTGATACTAATCTACCTATCAAATCTTTTTCCATTTTTATTACCTTATTATTTTAATATGAAGAAAGTTAATAATAATTATCTTTGGTTCCAGCACATCAAAATAATATTTAACCGAATTATCCAAATTTAGAATAATTTTAACTACATTTGTTAACTTAAAATTTGTATTAATTTAAAGTAATATAAACTACTTTCGATAGTAACAACAACCAAATGGTTTTATTCATGAATTCATCTGATATTCATGAATAAAGCATCAAAAACCTAGTTCGGTTCCGAACAAACCTAGTGGCAAAAGGGAAGAGGCTTAATCATAGTTTCGAGCTGTTTTATACATCTCGTCTATAATCAAGTTTATTTTAACTAATTATTGAGTGAAAATTGCTTTCCCTTATGCTAGTTAATTTAATTTTAATAGTAATTATGATCTCCTGAAATTCTATAAAAGGAGTTCTGTTTAATAAATAAAGTGAATGCTAAAAATGAAAAAAATTAAACAAGTGGTATTTATAATATTTTTTCTATCAACCTTTGCAAATCTATTTGCTCAGTATTATGATGGAATTTCAACTTCAAGTTCAACGTTTGTAGAGGATTTGCAAACATTGATTCGTTCAAATTATATAAAGAAAAGCTACAATACGTATGACGAAAATATGATTCCTGGCTTTTATGCTCGGGATAATGGAGATAGCACTAATTCTGTTTTTTGTGTCTATTCACATTTTGAATATGTTTATTCTGGAACTTTTACTTGGACAGTCTTTAGTCGCGAACATACATTTTGTTATAGTTGGATGCCTACAAATGGAAGCACAAGCAATGACGAATACTCCGATTATCACCATCTTTTTCCAACTCATCAAAATGGAGCAAACGGTGTGAGGAGCAATCATCCTTTGGGAATAGTTCAAACCGTAACCTCAGCTTTTTTGGAAGGAACTTATGGAAAAAATTCCAAAGACGATAATGTTTACGAACCACGGGATGAACATAAAGGAGATGCTGCGCGAGCTTTGTTGTATATGGTTCTACGCTATGATGGAATAAATGGAAATGATTGGGATTTTAATTGGTTGAATGGAACCAGACTTCCAGCTTTGAATGAAGGCGAGCAAGATTTACAAACTTTGCTAGATTGGCATGTTCAAGATTTACCAGATTCTTTGGAAATAAGTAGAAACGATTATATTTATAACTTGCAGAATAATAGAAATCCTTTTATTGATCATCCAGAATATATTGATTTAATAAATTTTAATGATTTATCAAAAATATCAACTGAGCTAGTACTGGAACCAGAAAACCAATTAACAAATTTAAGTTCAAATACATACAATAATTCAATAACTTTGAGTTGGACTGATGCTGTTGCTAGTACACAAGCTCCATCTGGTTATTTAATAGAAGTATTTACAGGTGATGAAGATTTTGTTCCAATTGATGGAATTGTTTATCCAGATGATTTTGACTTTTCGGATGGAAGTGGTATTGCGCATATAAATTATTCCGATGTTGATACTTATACTTTTTCAAATTTGGATACTACAAAAACGTACTATTTTACAATATTTTCATACAATGGTGCTGCATCGGAGATTAATTACAAAGATGATGGGCTTATTCCAAAAGCAAACTCAACTGTTGCTGGAATAATAGCGAACTCTATCTCTGATTTAATTATTACCGAATATATTGAAGGAAGTTCAAATAATAAGGCTTTGGAAATATTTAATGGAACTGGACTTGACATAGATTTAAGTTTAGAAAATTATAAAATTGAGATTTACTATAATGGCGCTTCAATAAATTCCACTACTATTAATCTATCTGGAATTGCATTAAATAATGATGTTTTTGTGATTTCTAATTCGAGTGCAAATTCTTCAATATTAAATATTTCAGATCAAACAGCAGGTAATTTAAATTATAATGGTGATGATGCAATTGTTTTAAAAAAGGGTTCTACAATTATTGATTCATTTGGGGAAGTAGGATTTGATCCTGGAACAGAGTGGGGAAGTGATCTTGAATCTTCTGCTGATAATTCTTTAAGAAGAAAGCAAGGAACCACATTTGGCGATATTAATCCAAATGATACGTTTTTACCTAGTGTTGAATGGAAAGGATATGAAAAAGATACTTTTGATGATTTAGGAAACAGCAATCCTTTGCCTATTCAAATAACAGATGTAAATGAATGTGAAAAATTTGAAAAGACACAATTATTTCAAAATCATCCAAATCCATTTAATCCAAGTACACAAATTAGTTTTTCATTGGCAGAAACTGGTAAAGTAAATCTTTCTATATACAATATAATTGGTCAAAAAATTGCTGAACTGATAAACCAAAATATGGAATATGGAAATCACAATGTTGAATTTAATGCTTCAACTAATGGTGGATACTATGCAAGCGGTTTATATATTTATAGGCTAGAAACACCAAATTATACAAAATCTATGAAGATGATTTTTCTGAAATAAATTTATTTATGGACGCAAAATATGCGTCCATTATGTGCAATTATTAAAAAACTGTTTTTTGATAAACAATGCCTCTTTCTTCCAACCCATTCAAAATAAAATTAACACAGCTTTCATCTTTGCCAATAAACTCGGGTAGAATCAATCCTTTTTTATCAAAAACACCTTTTGCTAACATTCGTAAAGCCATTGTGGCAGTATAGCCAGTTGTACGAGCCATTGAATGAACTTTTGTTTCAGCATCATATTTATCGTATAAAAAGTAGGATGAATTAACTTTAAGTCCATCTTTTATTCCATTTACAATAATTTTCATTACAGTTATATCCACTTCGCCTTCTTCTAATTTCCATTTTGGAAATAACAATTTTGCTGTAAAATCCAAAGGAGAAATTGTCATTCCATTTACTTCAATTTCTTCCTTCTCGAAAAATCCAGTTTCTCTTAACAATTTCATTTTGTCAACGTGACCTGGATAGCGAAGCGTTTTTTCTTTCATATTTGGAGCATCAATAGTTTCAGCAAGCGATCTTAATCCATCACTATTGAACGATTCAAGAGTTCCAATATTTGGGAAGTTCATTAATTCTTGATCTGTAAGAGCTGGTTTAATAACCATTTTGCCATTTTCAATATAGCGAGCTGGACGAGTATATTCTTCAATTACATCAATTGGCGAAAATACGGCTTTATATTCATATGGTAATTTTCTTACTTCTGGAAGTCCGCCAACATAAATTTCTACATTTTCAGTTTTATCCAATTGTGAAGAAAGATAACCAACAAGAATATTGCTCATTCCAGGCGCTACTCCACAATCAATAATTGCGGTAACATTATTATTTTCTGCTAAATCTTTCAAGTCAAATTGGTTTTCGGGAAAAAATGAAATATCTACAACGTTTTTCTTCGATTCAATTATCGTTTTCATTGTTTCAAATCCAAGAAAACCCGGAACTGCGTTTAGTACAAAATCAAAATTACTAATTGCGGATTTCAAATCATCTTTTTTAGTAACATCAAGTTGAATTGTGTTAATGTTTTCATATTCTGCAAATTTATTTAAAGATGCTGTGCTAAAATCAGCAACAGTAACATCAAATTCATTGTCTTTTGCTAAATCAAAAGCCATTGGTGCACCTACTAAACCAGCACCGAGTACAATTACTTTCATTTAAATCTCCTATCTGTTTATAGAACTCATCCCCAACCCTTCTCTTAAAAAGAGAAGGGAGCTTCGAGCAATTAATTTAATTTTGAAATTATCGTTTTTATTACTGCGTTTAAATTGTTTTCAACATCATTGTTTGTAAATCGCATAACTTTTATTCCAAGTAAATTTATTATTTCAGTTCTCATTGTATCATATTCAATCTGGCGCTTATGCTAACCACCATCTATTTCAATTACCAATTTTGTTTCATGATTGTTGAAATCAGCAATGAAAAATTTTGAAAGTCCATCAATATCATAAAATATTGGATACTGTCTATAAAACTTTCTGTTATTTAATTTTCTATTTCTAACAACATCCCACATAATATTTTCAGAATTAGTAGAGTTCTTACGTAAATCTCGGCACAATTGTTTAGCCATATTTTTAAGCTCAAAAGAAAAAGAACTCATCTCAAAACCTCTTAAACAAATTCAAAGTCCCTCTCTTTTTAAGAGAGGGATTTAGGGAGAGTTCCCAATAAGTTTTGAAAAATAATTTTAAGTTTGTCAAAGTGTTGCTGTATCTAAAAACTCATCCCCAGCCCTTCTCTTAAAAAGAGAAGGGAGCTTCGAGCAATTAATTTAATTTCGAAATTATCATTTTTATTACTGCGTTTAAATTATTTTCAACTTCTTCGTTTGTAAAACGTATCACTTCAATTCCCAGTAAAACAATTATTTCAGTTCTCATTGTATCAAATTCAAAGTCCCTCTCTTTTTAAGAGAGGGATTTAGGGAGAGTTCCCAATAAGTCTTGAAAAATAATTTTAAGTTTGTCAAAGTGTTGCTGTATCTAAAAACTCATCCCCAGCCCTTCTCTTAAAAAGAGAAGGGAGTTGCGAGCAATTAATTTACATAATAAATCCAAGCGCAACATATAAAAATGTAGTTATTACTCCACCAAATAATGCATAAGGCAATTGAGTTTTTACGTGATCAATATGATCGCAAGCAGAAGCCATTGATGAAATAATTGTCGTGTCAGAAATAGGGGAACAATGGTCGCCAAAAACTCCACCACCTAAAGCTGCGGCTAATGTTAAATAAATATTTGCATCCAAACCTTGCGCCATAGGAATTCCAATTGGAATCATGATGGCGAAAGTTCCCCAAGAAGTTCCAGTTGAAAATGCTATAAAACTAGCAACAACATAAACTACTGCTGGAACAAAGCTAGGGGAAATCCAAAGTTTTGAAACTTCAGCAACATAAATTCCAGTACCAAGTTCTTTACAAACATTCCCTATTGCAAAAGCAAGCATCATCAATAATGCTAAAGGAATTAAACCGCTAATTCCTTTCATAATTAAATCGAAAGTTTCTTTAAATGTGAAAAGCTTTTGGCTGCTGTATAAAATAGAAGCCGTAATTATTGCAATTAGAACAGAATATAAAACAGAAGTTGAACCAGAACCTTTTCCAATGGCTTCAAATATTTGTAGTAGAAATGGCAGTTCGGAAATATTAGGAACATTTTCCCAACCTGTATAAATAAGCATTAAAGGCATCATTCCAACCATTGTTGCAATTGGAACAATCATATTCCTACCGCGTGGAATAATTCCAGTTTTTGTTTCGAGTGAAATAATATCGCTTGAAATCATTGGAGTAGCACCATCACGCAAAACTTTTCCAGTAGTTTTAACTCTCTCCTCAGCTTTTTCCATAGGTCCAAAATCTTTTTTTGTAAGAATTACAACTAACACCATTGCTAATGCAATCATTGGATAGAAGTTTAGTGGAAATGCCTTTATCATTACTCCAAATGGATTGTCAAAACCCTGAGCTGCAATTAAGCCCATAATATAAGCACCCCAAGCGTTTAGTGGAATTAAAATACAAGTCGGTGCTGAAATAGAATCTGCAATGTAAGCAAGTTTTTCGCGAGGAATTTTCATCTTATCAAAAATTGGACGGTAAATAGCGCCAACAGTTAAAACATTTATACTAGATTCAACAAAAATTAAAATTCCGGTAAACCAAGCTAGAAGTTGAACAATAACTCTTGAATTACCAGGTCTTTTTGCCTCAATTTTTTCTACAAGTTTATTAATATTTTTAATAAAGCCTTCAACCCCGCCAGAGTGTTGGATGAAAGCAATTAATGCACCAACAAGTGAACTGAACATAATTGTTCTTGTATTTCCGCTATCTTTAAAAACATCAACAAGAGCTTGAATTGTTGCGGCAGTTCCTGTAAGAGGATTGAAATTGCTCATTATTACCCAACCCAGCCAAATGCCGAATAAAAGTGAAATGTAAACTTGTTTTGTTTTAATTGCTAGAAAAATAGCAATAAGCGGCGGTAATAAAGACAGATAACTGTAATGGTCCATATAAATCTCGTAGTTATAATTATTTCTGTTTCTTAAAATTAGAATAAAATTATGTTAAATCAAATTATTTGAGAAATGCTTTTCCAAGTTTTGAAAATAATGTTTTTTTATATTTAGAACTAAATGCTTTATACGAAAGAGTGTTATTAATAAATTGTTAATAGCAAAAAAATGATAGTAAATTTAAAAAACATTTTCTAACTTGGAAGCCCATTTTTAATGGAGTTGTCAAAAGTATTTTTTAACAAAATCGATTTAATGTCCTTTATGAAATTTAAATTACTTGTATTATTAGTTACATCTATTTTTCTATTCTCATTCACCACACAAGACGATGACAAGAATTCAAGATTAGCAAAAATTACGAAAGATGATAATTCCCATTATACAAATGTTGGAAATATTGGAATAACTGTTACTAACTTTGGGACTATTGGACATGGATTTGGTCTTTGGCCTCAGCAACCAAACTGTGAGTATCCACTTGGAAGTGGTATTGAACATCTTTTTGATGGTGGACTGTGGATTGGTGGTTATCTAAGCAATGATGCAAACGGTTCTGGCAGAGTTGGTCCTTTTGTTACAACTGGTGCTGTTGATGCTTCATCTGTTAGTAACCGTGGTGGTGGGTTTGAATATACTAATGCTACTTCTTCAACTGTGGTAGAAAGATCTTCACTAATAAATTCTAAGTTTTTCTCACCAACAGCTATTTCACATCAGGATTTAAGCATGAATTTTACTGATTCAAATAAAACTTTGAACAATGGTGAATTAATTGTTGATCACGTTCCATTAGGTGTGGTTGTAAAACAGCAATGTTATGCTTGGAATTATCCATTTGCTGATTTCTTTGTAATATTTAATTATTGGATTAAAAACACATCTAAAAAATATATAGATTCAGTTTATGTTGGTTTATGGAATGATACTGTAGTTCGTAATACAAATATTACTTCTCCAAGAACAGGTGCTCCTTTCTTTAATAAAGGCGGTAATGGATACAACGATTCATTAAAAATTGCTTATGAGTTTGATGCAGCGGGAGATGTTGGCTTTTCTGATTCGTATATTGGAATTCAATTTCTTGGTTCATCCATTTTGAAAGACAAAGCACATTTTTTAACTTGGCAATATAAAAATACAACTGACCCTAAATATTTTGCACCACAAAATGATGTTCAACGATATAAAAAAATGACTGGATATTTTTCCGAAGGAATTGTTTTTAATGAGGCAATTGCTTCAGATATAAAATCAGCAAGTAATCGTTCATTGTTAATAACTTCTGGTCCTTACACCTCAATAGCTCCTGGAGATTCAATAAATATTGTATTTGCATACGTTGCAGCAAAAAAAGCTGGTTATGATGATCCCGCTTTGGATACAGAAGTTCAAAAAGCAAATTTGTATAGCAATGCTGGTTGGGCAATTAGAGCCTACAATGGCGAAGATAGAAATGGTAATAATGTTTTAGATGCTGGTGAAGACCTTGATGGTGATGGTAAAATAACTCGTTACATATTACCAGCTCCACCACTTTCTCCAACAATTAAAGTTGTTCCCGAAAGTGAAAAAGTTACAGTTTATTGGGATAAAAGAGCAGAAAATTCGGTTGACCCAATTAGCGGAAATAAAGATTTTGAAGGTTATAGAATTTATAGAACAAATCTTGGTTTTGATTTAACTGCATCTCAAGATATGATGAAATCATTAACACTTGCTGCAGAATTTGATAGTGTTAATAATGAAATTGGCTACAATACAGGATTTGATTTTATTGAAATGGATGAGCCTAAAATATTTCCAGATGATACAACAAAATATTGGTATAAATTTGAATTTGACAATTTATTAAATGGCTGGCAGTATTTATATTCAGTAACTTCATTTGATGAAGGTGATGCTGCAAATAATCTTGAATCACTTGAATCAAGTTCACTTGCAGGTATCAATAGAGTATTACCAGGAACACCTCCAACAAGTAATAAAGAAGTGGAAGTCGGAGTTTATCCAAATCCATATTATGGCAGTGCTATTTGGGATGGTGGCTACGAAAGATTAAGAAAAATATATTTTTATAATTTACCAGAAGAATGTGAAATTACTATTTATACACTTTCTGGAGATATAGTTAAAAGAATACATCATAATCAGCAAAGTAATGGTTCCAATATTCGTTGGTTCGAAACATTTGCTTCGGATGAGAAACAAAAAATGTCTGGTGGTGAAGAGCCATGGGATTTAATTAGTGATTATGATCAAGCAATTGCAACAGGCTTATATCTTTTTAGCGTAAAAGATATTAGCAACAACAATATAAAAGTTGGAAAATTTTTAGTTATTAAGTAATGAGGAAAAAATGAAAAAATTATATTTACTAATTTTAATTGGATTTTTAGCAAGCAATTTGTTTGCACAAAATTATCCAGAAGTTACAATCAAGGATATTCAATATCAAACAAATGAAGCTCTTTTAACTGCTGGGGCTGCTAATTCAGAACCAATTCCTGCTTTAGCTATATCAAAAGATACAGTTATTGTAAGTGGTGTTGTTATGTGTCCAGCTTGGGAAGGCGCAAATCCAGATAGTATAAGTACTTTACATGCCGGAGCTAACGCAATTTATTTACAAGATCCTAATGATAGAAGTTGGTCTGGTATTTTAGTACGAGATGTTGCTGCTACTGATGCTTTTGCAATTTTAGATACTGGACTTGTAATTAAGTTCAAGGCTGTTGCAAATGAGTATTACACAACAACTCAACTAACAGCAATTGATTTTCAAGCTTCTGATATTATCGGAATGCAAACACGTCCTAAACCTGTTATTTTAACTTTAGATTCTCTTGTTGTAAAAGGAAGTTCTAATCCAAATTATCTTGCAGAAAAATGGGAACAAGTTTATGTAGAATTCCAAAATGTAACTGCAACTGACCCTGCAATTATTGGATATAACACATTTAAAATATTTGATGAAAATAATTCTGCTATTATTGTTGGAAATAACTCCGATTATTTTAGAAGAACGTCTGCTCCTTTACCAGGAACTAAACTTCTAAAAATTCGTGGATATATTGAAACTCGTAATAATATTACTGGTGGTTGGTTTATGATTAACCCAGTTTATCCTGATGATGTGGTTTATGGTGAAGTGTTTCCTCCAAACGTATCTAATGTTGTTAGAGATTTAGCCGAAGTAAAATATGGCGAAACTGTAAAAGTTAGTTCAACTCTTACAGATAGAGATGGAACAATTGCATCGGCACAAATAATATATGATGTTAATTCAGTTTCACAAGAAATAGTTAATATGACTGCAGAAAATGATTCTATCTGGAGTGGTGTAATTCCAGCAATTAATGACTCTGCTTTGGTATCATACTTTGTTAAAGCTTATGATAATGAAGGTAATGTTTCTTATTCTCCAACTGATACTGTAAACGGGAAGTACTTTTTCTTAGTTCTTGATAGACCATTAACAATTAAAGATGTTCAATATTCACCTTTTGGAAGTGGTTATAGTGGATATAATGGTTATACTGTGACAGTTGAGGGAGTTGTTACTTCTGATGTTTCAGATATTACTGGTGACGGAACAACAGCCCCACAAGTTTATGTGCAAAGCGGTACTGGAGCATGGAGTGGAATTCAAATATTCGGTACTCAAGCTGAAAGTTTAGTTAGAAATGATAAAGTTTCAATTACTGGTATTGTAAATGAAACTTATGGTGTTACAAGAATTGGTAATTTAGATCAAGGTGCTCAAATTACTGTTTTAGGTAACGATGGAACTGGTCCGGAACCAACTGAAGTTGCTACCGCAATTATTGGTGCATCTCGTGGAGGAGTTTTACCCGCAGAATCTTTCGAAGGTGTGTTAATTAAATATGTAAACATATCTGTAGTTGATGAAAATGCTGATGGTGGAGTTGGCCCAAGTGTACCTCTAGTTAATAGTAATTTTGGTGAAATATTAGTTGCCGATGGCTCTGGTGTTGGAACAAGAGTTGAGTTACAAGATGGTGGAAATAGTTATAATAATTTTTGGGACTCTTCTCAAGAAGATGATTCATATAGAGTACTAGAAGGTTCAAAATTTGATGAACTTGCTGGTATACTTTACTTTTCTTTTAGTAACTTCAAACTGATACCAAGAAAAGATAGTGATTTTATGGGATATACAGATGTTGAAGAAAGTGTGGAAATTCCAGAAATATTCTCATTATCACAAAATTATCCTAATCCTTTTAATCCAACTACTGTAATAAAATATTCTATTCCAGAAGTTACAAATGTAAAATTAAAAGTATTTGATATGCTTGGTCGTGAAATTATAACTCTTGTTAATAAGGAACAAAATGCTGGCGTTTACAATGTTCAATTCAATGCTGCAAATTTATCAAGTGGTGTATATTTCTACAGATTTGAAGCTGGTAGTTTTACTGCTTCTAAGAAATTATTGCTTTTGAAATAAGATTGAAAAAATGAAATTGAGGTCATTCCCGAATGTTTGTATCGGAAATCTCATTAATTCAAAAGATTCCCACTAAAAGCATGTGGGGATGACAGAATATATAAAACGAAGCAATTTTTATAGATTGCTTCTTAAAAGATGCTAGCAATAAAAATAGAAAAGTAAGTTAATATAAATAAGAATAATTGAAACAAACACATCCCTAACCCCTCTCAAGAGGGGAATGTGTTTACCGCTCCAAAGGGGCGGGAAGTAATTGTTTCCCCTCTTGGGAGGGGATTAAGGGGTGGGTTCTTGAAATGTGAGTAAAATAAATATAATTAAATGACAAATAAAAAAATAAATATAGCTACCATTTTTCTAATTTTAATAGCTTTCATTGCATGTACAGAGCTAAGTAATGATCCATTGAATGAGAATAAAGCTCCAAATACTAGCATATTCTTATATCCTGATAATCCAGATTCAATAAATCAGCAAAAAAGTAGATTGCAAGTTCATTGGTGGGGTGAAGATCCAGATGGAGTTGTTCTTGGCTATTATTTCCGTTGGGTTGGTATTGATTCTGAATGGAATTTTACTACAAGAAATGATAGTGTATTTTCTTTACCAATTGGATCAGCCGATACAACTTATGTTTTAGAAATTATTGCTTGCGACATTCAGGGTAATAGTAAATATGATAATTCTGTAATTTGGAATGGCATTGATATTGGACCAGAACCATTTATTGATAGAAATAGTAATAGTGTTTGGGATGAAGGTGAATATTATTTTGATATCGGAATGATTGATCCAACACCAGCTTCTATGAAATTTCCAATTAAAAATTCTTCACCAGAAGTTGAGTGGAACAAAGAAAGTATTATTCCTGATGTAACATTTCCAGTAATTACAGTTGGTTGGGATGCTACAGATTTAGATGGCGATGAATCAATTGTTAGTATCGATTTAGCAATTAACGATATTAATTTAGCTGTAAACTTACCAGGTAATACAAGATTGGTTACTTTACGCATCAAAGATGTTAATGCAGTTCAACCAGAACTTCAGATTCTTATAAATGGTTCAGAAGATAAAATATTTGAAAAAACATTAACTGGAATTAAATTGGATGACTTTAATAGATTATATGTTAGAGCAACCGATATTTCAGGTTCAACTTCAGAAATTCAGTCGCTTCCAGATACTAGTAGAACATGGTTTATAAAAAAACCAAAAGGTGATATTCTAATAGTTGATGATTACGCTGGTGGGGCAGATGCAATATCATTTTATAACAATCTTTTTTCTTCTATAGATAATGGAAGTTATATAAATAAGTATGATGTAATGGATATTGAAGCAACTAAACTTCCATTCGCAAATATTACTTTTCTTGAGACATTGAAATTATTTAAATATATTTATTGGTATTCCGATGCTTCACCATCTTTGGAGTTAGCAAGCTCAATAACTCAAAAATATATTGTTTCAGGTGGTAAAATCGGTTATTCAATGACATTACAAGAGCCGACTGTAGCATATACTTATGATTTAGCTACAGTTCAGAGCTTCCTTCCAATTGAAGGTTTTGGGGAAGCAAAAGCACTTAATTTTATGTTTCCTGGTGCGCTTGCAAATCCTATAACTGATTCTACAGGTACTATTTATGGCTATCCTCAATTGAAAACTGCTACTACTATTAGTTATGTAAGAACATATGTCCCTAGTCCATATAGTGCAAAAGCAATTCATATGTTATCAAGTTCTCAAATAAGTGGAACAATATCATTGATTACAAATGATAAAAAAATATTCTTTATCGGGATTCCACTTCACCAGTCTAATGGTATTGAGGGTTCTGTTAAAGCATTAATTGAAAAAGTATTCATTGACGAATTTGGAATGTAGTGTGAACCGAGCATGTGAAAATATTGAAATTCAAATGGATGATTATAAGTGCGAGCAGCATCTGACAAAAATGTACAATTATAAACTGATGAAAAAAATACTTATTTATATATTGCTTTTTACTTCTACAATTATTTTTTCGCAAAATGGAAAATTGCAGGGACTTGTTGTAGATAAAACAAATTCCAATACTCCGCTTCCAGGTGTAAATTTATTGCTTGAAGGAACTTACTATGGAGCTGCAACTGATTATGATGGAAATTATGTTATAGAAAATATTTCTCCAGGTACTTATACAGTTGCTGTAACTTTTATTGGATATAAAGCAATGAAGTATACAGGAATTGTTATTAAAGCTAATAGTAGTACAAGTCTTGATGTTGAATTAGAGGAAACTTCCTTAACAATTGGTCAAGATGTAGTTATTGTTGGTGAAAAACCAATGCTTGATGTTGAAGATACTCAAAGTAAATCGTCCGTTTCTAGAGTTGATATTGAAAATGCAGTTATTGAAAATATTCAAGATGTTGTTACTCAACAAGCTGGTGTTGTTAAATCTGATAACGCAATTCATATTCGAGGTGGACGAGCGTATGAAAATGCTTTCCTACTTGATGGTGTTTCTGTGCAAGATCCTCTTGCTGGAACAGGCTTTGGACTTGAAATGAGTGCAAACTCAATTGAAGAAGTTGAAGTAATTACTGGCGGTTTTAATGCTGAATACGGACAAGCTACTTCCGGTATTGTTAATGTTAAAACTCGTGAAGGAAGAGATAATTACTCAGGATCCATTGCATATAAAAGAGATGACCTTGGAAATGGGGAAACCTCAAATCATGTATTTAATGTTGAAATATTAGAAGCTAGTATCTCTGGTCCTGAACCAATAACACATTTTCTATTACCAGCTCTTGGATTACAAATACCTGGAAAACTTACATTTTTTGGCTCATTTTATATGGGCTTAACAGATGATTTAACACAAGGATATTATAAACCCACTGCAAATCAACTTTATTCATCTACATTTGGTGGAACAAAATTTGCACCTAAAGCCTCAAATACATGGTTTTGGATGGGAAAATTAACTTATAATATTGAATCAACTAAAAAATTAACTTATTCTTATAATCAATCGGTTAATATAAATCAGAACTCACAATCTTTGCAGTCCAATTTGGAATATGTTGAACCAAGTCCTGGTTATCAATACGTTTTCCAAAATATTCTTGATAGTGCAAATACATTTACACATCAAAATAGTTTTCATAATATTAGTTGGACTCATACTTTAAACCAAAGCACTTTTTACGAATTGAAATTGAATAAGTTCTATTCTAATCTTCGTGCTGATGCTAATGGAAAATATTATTACGACTATACAGAGCAAAAAGATATTGTAACATTTCCAGTTGAATATTATAACTTAGGACGTGATACTATTGGAGTTATTCCTGGGGATGGTTTTTGGGATGTTGGTAATCCTACAACTTGGCGTGATCATTATGTTGATGAAATTTCTTTGAAAGGTGATTTAACTAGTTTCTTTGATGAGAAGAATAAATTTAAAGCTGGTTTTTATATGGCTTTTCAAGAAATGCAAGTTGTTGATATCTATAAACCTTGGATTGGCGAACTTGGATTAAACAATGATATTTACAAAGTATTTCCTGCTGTTGGAGCTTTATACGCTCAAGATAATGTAAATTTTAGTGGAATGATTCTTAATTTTGGACTTCGTTTAGATTATTGGTTCCCGGGTAAATTTGTTGATGATGCAGTTGCAAATCCAGATGTTGTTACAATTCCAGACCAAGTTAGAGAGGATTATTATACTGATTCTTATAAATGGCTCAATGGTCAAAGATTTAAAATGCGATTATCACCTCGTTTGGGAATTTCACATCCGGTTTCTGATTTCCAAACTTTATTTTTCTCATATGGTCATTTTAGTAAATGGCCAAGACCAGAATATATTTATGCTAAAATGTCCCCATCAAATGCGCAATCATCATTTCAACGTTTTGGTAATCCAAATCTTAATCCAGAAACAACAGTTGCTTATGAGTTAGGAATTAAAACACAATTTTCAACTGATGATGTTCTGACAGTTACTGCATATTACAAAGATATTTTTGATTACGTTTCAACCAGAACTGCTCAAATACAATCAGCACGTTTTACAAGTCAGTCTTTTATTACATATGCAAATCTTGATTATGCACGTTCTCGTGGTATTGAGTTGGAATATAAAAAACGTGTTGGAAAATGGTTTACTGGTTTGTTCTCATTTTCATATGCCACTATTACAGGCAAATCTTCTTCGGCGGATGAAGGTGTTCTTATT
>Ga0180007_10004491_pt1 | contig 14769 bp, 12 predicted proteins | sample MM_PC_MetaG_FD_121122 | JGI IMG/M metagenome (GOLD analysis project Ga0180007, IMG submission 121122) | Groundwater microbial communities from the Aspo Hard Rock Laboratory (HRL) deep subsurface site, Sweden - MM_PC_MetaG | ecosystem: Environmental > Aquatic > Deep subsurface > Groundwater... | reverse complement strand
TAAATTTTAAAAAAACAGACCAGACACATTTTGTTTTAGGTGTGCGTAGTTATGGCTTATTTAGCAAAAGAAGTGCCGAGCTTTTAGTGCTTGGAGGGATTCTGGGAGGAGGAATGAGTTCTCGACTTTTTCAAAAACTTCGGGAAGAAATGGGCGTTGGCTATTATGTTCGTGTTTTAAATGATGATTATACTGACCATGGATTTTTTCAAGTTTCGGCTGGGGTGGATAATAAAAGAATTGATGAAGTAATTAAAGCCGTTTTGGCTGAATGTAATAAGTTGAAAAAAGAAAAAATTGATGCAGAAGAATTAAAAAAAGTGAAAGAATATTTAATTGGTAATATGAAACTTTCCCTGGAATCAAGCGATGATATTGCCAATTTCTATGGCGGACAGGAGCTTTTAAAACGTGAGCTCAAGAGTGTAGAAGAAAAAGCAGAAGAAATTCGCAAAGTGACGGTAAACAAAATACAAAGTTTGGCTAAAGATATTTTTAAAAATAATAAGTTAAATTTAGCGCTGATTGGGCCTTTTAAAGAAAAAACTAAATTTTTGAAAATATTAAAATTTTAACTTTTTAGTTTAGTATTTTTTATGGTATTATATCTCTATGGCTGAAAAAAATGATTTGACTAATATCTCCATATCTTCTAGCACAATCGTGAAATTTTTTCTGATACCTCTTTTTTTGTTTTTATTGTATTTCTTGAGAGAGTTGGTTTTAGTGGTTTTAACGGCTATTGTCATCGCTTCTTTTATTGATTCAGCTGTTCCACATTTTAAAAAAATGGGAATTGAAAACAGGGTTTTTGGGATTGTTATTTTTTATGCCATCTCCTTACTTATCTTAAGTAGTATGTTTTATCTTTTTGCCCCACTTTTAATTACAGAAATTTATAATTTTTCCAATTTTCTTTCGGTTTATATTCCAAATGTTTCTTTTTTTAATTTTTTTCAAAATGAGGCATTTTCCGGAGCTAAGGATATTGTTGGTGCTCTTTCGGGAAATTTTTCACTCACGACGTTGCTTTCTGTGTCAAAAGCCTTCGTGTTGAATCTCTCTGGGGGATTGGTACAAATTCTTTCCGTGGCTTTTGGTAGTATATTCAACTTTGTGCTGATTATTCTTTTGTCTTTTTATCTTTCAGCCCAAGAAAAAGGGATAGAGAATTTTCTTCATATTATTGTTCCTGTCCAATATGACGATTATATTGTAGATCTATGGACACGTTCCAGTCGTAAAATAGGTCTTTGGGTTAGGGGGCAGATGCTTCTCGGTTTTGTGGTAGGTGTCCTTATTTATTTGATACTTTCTCTTTTGGGTATAGAATATGCTCTTCTGCTTGCGATTATTACAGGTATAATGGAGATGGTTCCCTATGGTATTTTAGTTGCGATGATTCCGGTTTTTGCTTTTTCCTATATTTCTAATGGTTTTGGCAGCGCTGCCATGGTAATCGGAGCTTATATTATCGTTCATGAATTTGATGTATTTCTTTTTACCCCACTCTTAATAAAAAAGATAGTTGGTCTTTCTCCTATTGTTATTATTCTGTCGGTAATAGTTGGTTTTGAGTTAGGCAGTTTTTGGGGAGCAATTATCTCTATTCCACTGGCTGTTATTTTAATGGAATTTTTAAGCGATATTGAGAAAAATAAAACTTTAGCCAAGATAGGCGATGAAAAAAAATAATTTCTACATTACAACGACATTGCCCTATGTGAATGCACCTCTACATATGGGGCATGCGCTTGAATTTGTACGCGCGGACACTATTGCCAGATATAAAAAACTTAATGATTTTGACGTGTATTTTAATACAGGTACCGATGAACACGGAAAGAAAAATTATGAAAAAGCCCTTTTCGATAATTTAAGTCCTCAAGAGTTTGTTGATCGAGGATTTGAAATATTTAAGGAGCAATTAAAAATGTTTGGAATTAGCGAGGATGTTCATTTTGTCCGTACTACAGACAAGCATCACGAAATGGCCGCGCAAGAATTTTGGAAACGAGTAAGAGACAATGGATATATTTATAAAAAAAGTTATCAGGCAAAATATTGCGTCGGTTGCGAAAGTGAAAAAACCGATTCCGAGTTGGATGAAAAATATGAATGCCCTTTGCATCCTGGCAAAATACTTGAATTAATTAACGAAGAAAATTATTTTTTCAAATTCTCTTTATTTGGGGATAAGCTTTTAAAATTTTATGAAAAAAATCAAAATTTTGTAATTCCAGATTTTCGCTTGAATGAAATGAAAAATTTTATAAAAAACGGCTTACAGGATTTTTCAATTTCAAGGATTAAGACAAAAATGCCCTGGGGGATAGAGGTACCGGATGATAAAGACCAAGTAATGTATGTTTGGTTTGACGCCCTAACAAATTATATTTCTACCTTGGGATGGCCTTTAGACCCTGCTCAGGACCTTAGGCCCGAAGATAATTTATTTGAAAAATACTGGGTCAATGGGAATCCCACTCAATACTGCGGGAAAGATAATACTCGTTTTCAGGCAGTTATGTGGCAGGCGATGTTGATGGCGGCTAGTCTACCAAATTCTAATCAGATAGTGGTCAATGGTTTTATCACTGGTGAAGGAGGAGGGAGAATGTCTAAAACCACCGGAAATGTTGTGGACCCCAGAGATGTAGTGAGAGAGTATAGCACTGATGCATTACGCTATTTTCTTTTGCGGGAAATTTCTTCTTTTGAAGACAGTCCGTTTACCATAGAAAGATTCAAAGAGGCTTATAATGCGGGACTAGCCAATGGTTTAGGAAACTTAGCTAGTCGCATTTTAACTTTAGCAGAAAAATATTTAGATAAATGTCCAGAAATTCCAAAAAAGCATGATTTTACAGAATATTTTAGTTTTTTTGAAAAGTTTGATATCAAACAAGCAATGGATTATGTTTGGAATAAAATAGGGGAGTTAGATAAATTTATTCAGGAAACTGAACCATTTAAGGTGGTAAAAATAGACGAAAAAAAAGGGAAAGAATTGATTTCTGACTCAGTTATTCGTTTATACGAAATAGCCCGAATGTTAAATCCAGTAATGTCAGAGACAAGTATTGTTTTAAAAAAATTAATAAAAGAAAATAAAAAACCAGAGAAGCCGTTGTTTTTAAGAAAAGATTAAAAATTAAAGAAAATTATGCCTAAATACATCGACATCCATAGTCATGTGAATTTTAAGACTTTTAAAGAAGACGGAGATATCGTTTTAAAACGTGCCCTTCAAAATGATACTTGGGTTATAAACGTAGGAAGCCAGTTTAGCACTTCGAAAAGAGCGGTGGAGATTGCCAATAAATACCAAGAAGGAATTTTCGCTATTGTTGGCTTGCACCCTATTCATCTTGAGGAATCTTTTCATGACGAAGAAGAAACTGGAGGTGAGGGCTTTAAGACAAGAGCTGAAGAATTTAATAAAGATGCTTATAGGGAACTTTTGAAAAATTCAAAAGTGGTAGCGATAGGGGAATGTGGTTTGGATTATTTTCACTGTAGTTCGGAGATGGCAGAAAAACAGAAAGAGGTTTTTATAGAGCAAATAAAGCTTGCGAATGAAGTAAAAAAGCCATTGATGGTTCATGTTAGAAATAATTATGAAGATAAGAGCAGGAATGCATATATTGATATATTAGAAATTTTAAAAAAATATGCAAAAGTAAAAGGTGTTATTCATTTTTTTGAAGGCAGTTTAGAAAATGCAAAAGATTTTATTTCTTTTGGTTTTATGATTTCTTTTTCTGGCGCTATTACTTATCCTGCTAGAAAAAAAGGGAGAAACTGTGATTACGAAGAAATAATAAAAAATATTTCTCTTAATATGATCTTGGCTGACACCGATTCGCCTTATATGGCTCCAGTACCGTATCGAGGTAAGCGTAATGAACCCGTTTATGTAAAAGAAATTGTCAGAAAAATTGCGGAAATAAAAAATTTACCTGAAACAGAAGTTAGGGAAGCTATCGTCGTAAATGCCAAGCGAATATTTGGAATTTAAATATAGCGGGGTTGTGTTTTTAAGTTCTTTTTGTTAGTATGGAATTCATGCAAGAAAAAGAAATTAAAGATGAAAATGAAATATCTGAAGATACAAATGTCAGAGTATATGAACTCGGCTATCTTTTAGTACCTTCTCTTTCCGAAGAAGACACTCCAGTTACTTTTGGTAATTTAAAAGAGCTTATCTCTTCGCTGGGTGGGATGGTTATTTCTGATGAAATACCGAAAATGCTAAATCTTGCTTATCCTATGGTTAAAGTTATAGACAACTTGCGTAATAAGTTTAAAACAGCTTATTTTGGTTGGATTAAATTTACTATGGATTCAGAAAAAATTCTGGAATTAAAAAAACGTCTAGATCTTGATTCTAATTTTCTTCGATTTTTAATTTTAAAAACTGTCAAAGAAAATACTATTAATGCAAAAAGATTTGTTCGTGGAGATATGACATACAGAAAAATAAGAACAGAAAAGACTAAGAATAATAATGAAATAGTTGTCCCTATAAATAAAGAAGAAATTGATAAAGAAATAGAAGCTATGATAGCAGTATAATTATTAGTTAACTAGATGTTAATATGTATTTAAATAAAGCAATATTAATAGGAAATCTGACTCGAGACCCAGAACTTCGTTCACTTCCTTCTGGAATAAAAGTTTGTACGTTTTCTCTGGCCACTAACCGTGTTTGGAAAGATAAAAATGGTGTGCGTCAGGAATCAGCTGATTATCATAATGTTGTGGTTTTTGGACGTCAGGCGGAAACAGTGGCACAGTATATGAAAAAGGGAAGCTCAATTTTAGTTGAAGGTAGAATGCAAACCAGAAGTTGGGATGACAAAACAAGCGGGGAGAAAAAATACCGTACAGAGATAGTTGCTGATCGTACGCAGTTTGGTCCCAAGGGGGGAAATACAGGCGGGGGGGCAAGTACAACCAGTGCCGGCTCCAAGGCCCCAGCTGGGCAGAGTAATGGAGAGGTTGATACGATAGAATATCCAGAAGAAGATATTAATCCAGAAGATATACCATTTTAATTAAAAAATTATGAAACAAGATTATTTTTCAGCCAATAATATAAAATACATAGATTACAAGGATGTTGAAATTTTAAAGAAATTTTTAAATCCAAACGGTAAAATAGTGAGTCACAAGCGCACTGGAGTAACTTCCAAAAATCAACGTGCCTTGGCTAATGCTATTAAACATGCCAGATTTTTAGGGTTGCTTCCTTTTGTAGTTAAGTAAGTAATATTTCCCCCACATAGAACATAGGGGAATTCCCCTATGTTCTATGTGGGGGAGTTAAATTTTATGTCACAACTTCAGTACAGCGAAATTCGTGAGAAGAAAATAATAATATATAACAATGAACCGTGTGAAGTGATAGAAAGTCACGTTGCTCGTACTCAGCAAAGAAAACCACAAAATCAAGTAAAATTACGAAGCCTAATTTCAGGTAAAGTTTTTCCGGCTACTTTTCATGTGGCTGATTCGGCAAACGAGGCAGATATTATAAAACGTGATGTTACTTTTCTTTATACCAACAGAGGCGAATATTGGTTCTGTGATCCAGTTGACAAAAGTAAAAGATTTAAACTGGATACTGCTCTTATTGGCGATGCCAGTAAATTTTTAAATCCAAATGGAAATGTTACTGCTTTAGTTTGGGATAACGACGAAGAAGAAAAAGTTATAAAACTTTCTTTACCGATTAAAATAAATTTTAAAGTAAGGGAAGCTCCGCCAGCTGTTCGTGGAGATACTTCTAAGGCAGGGAATAAAATTATAACTTTAGAAAATGGTACTACCCTAAATGCTCCTATGTTCATAAAAGAAGGGGATACTGTTAGTGTCAATACCGAAACTGGTGACTACGTAGAAAGAGTTTAGACTTCTTCCTTAAATTTCTTTTTAATTTCCCTTAAGATTTGATCAGAGATTTTCTTCTCTTCTTTCAAGAATTTGCGAGTTGAATCATAGCCGACGCCGAGTTTTACCTTTTCCGCTTTTTCGCCCTCTGGGGTGAAGAAATATGAATTCCCACTTTTTTCTATAATTTTGAATTTTTCTCCGAGTGCCATAATTTCGCCTTCTTTGGAAATGCCCTCATTGTAAATAATATCAAATTCGGTTTGTTTAAAAGGGGCGGCAACTTTATTTTTGACTATTTTAACACGGGTGCGTGAACCTACGACTTCCTCTCCCTTTTTTATTTGCGCAATTTTACGGATATCCAGTCGGACCGAAGTGTAAAACTTCAAGGCTTTTCCTCCTGGGGTAGTTTCTGGATTGCCGAACATTACTCCGATTTGCATTCTTATTTGATTTATAAAAATAACTACGGTCTTGGATCTAGCGACGATGGCGGTGAGCTTACGGAGAGCTTGTGACATCAGTCTGGCCTGTTTACCGACGTGGTAGGCTCCCATATCGCCTTCAATTTCATCTTTGGGAGTCAAAGCAGCAACGGAATCTACAACAATGACATCAATTTTACCCGTTCGTACTAGGCTCTCTACTATTTCCAGCGCCTGCTCGCCATTATCTGGCTGAGAAATAAGCAAATCATTTATATTTACCCCAAGCTTTTTTGTATACTCTGGATCCATAGCATGTTCAGCGTCTATATAAGCGCAAACTCCACCAAGCTTTTGCGCTTCAGCTACAATATGTAGAGATAAAGTTGTTTTACCAGAAGATTCAGGGCCGAATATCTCAATAATCCTGCCTCGCGGTATCCCCCCCACTCCGAGTGCCATATCTAATCCGATAGAGCCAGTGGGTATGACATTTATGTCTACTTTCGGTGAATCCCCAAATTTCATAATTGACCCTTCACCGAATTTTGTTTGAATTGCTTTTAAAGTATCATTTAAGACAGAAGCATCTCCTCCTATAGTTTTATCTTCTTTTTTTTCTTTTTTCTTTTGCATACAAAATTTTTACTTTACATACATTATCTTATAATTTTTTTCATCAACATATCCAAACTTATCTTTTGCTTTGATGTTAATTACATTATACCCTGAAAACAGAGCTACTGTCTCGTTGAAATTACCATCTTGGTCTACAGAAATTTCCCGGCCGTTTAAAGTTAGATTTATTGCATTTTTTGCATTGCCGGTTAATTTTATAATGTTATCGATAACCGTAATTCCATCTGTTAGATTTACATTTTTAATTTTTACACCGAAGATTAAATCTTTAGACCCCAGGATTGCATAAAGAATAATTAAAATAAAAAAAATGGTAAATCCTCCTATTTTAATTATTCTTTTAGATAATATTTTCTCCATTTTCATCATGGGTAATTTTTTCTAAGACTTCTCTTGGTTTGGCGCCGTCTCCGGGGCCGATAACTCCGCGTTCTTCCAGTTTGTCCATCAGCCGTGCCGCCCGTGCATAGCCTAATTTTAATTTTCTTTGGAGATAAGAAGTTGAAGCTTTACCAGCCTCTATCACACAGATACGAGCTTCTTCATACATTTCATCATCGTCATCTGTGTCTTCGTCTTCTAGGGAACTTTCGAAGATACTCTTGTCGGTCGAGATGGAACCTGCTGTTAAGATGATTTCTTCCGATAATTCGTCTTGATATGAATCAGCCAGATATTTTACCACTTTCTTGACTTCTGATTCGGAAATGAAGGCGCTTTGGAGTCTTTCAGGTTGAGCTTCACCTGAGGAATAGAGCATATCACCGGCTCCTAGAAGTTTTTCTGCTCCGCCAGCGTCTAAAATTGTGCGTGAATCTATTTGGGAAGAAACCTTGAGGGCTACACGGGCGGGGATATTGGCTTTAATTAAGCCGGTAATGACATTTACCTCCGGACGTTGAGTAGAAAGAATTAAATGGATGCCTACAGCTCTGGACATTTGTGCTAGACGTACAATGGCGGATTCTAATTCTCTAGGATAGGTGCTCATAATATCCGCTAGTTCATCAATAATAATAATGATATAAGGCAAACGGTCCAGACCCTTTCCACCATTCTTGTTTTCATTTTCTTGCCCCGTACCGAGCTTGCTCTGGTTCGGGGTTTTTGGATTTTTATTGAAAACATTACTGTGATAAGACTCTATATCCCGTACAGATTCTGCTTCCAAGATATCATAGCGGCGATCCATTTCTTTGGCCGCCCATTTCAGAGCAAGAATTGTTTTCTTTGCTTCGGTGATGACTGGGGTGAGTAAATGCGGAATATTATTATAAAGAGTAAGTTCTACGCGTTTCGGGTCTATTAAAATAAGCTTCAAGTCGTCTGGTCCGTTTCTATATAAAAGGGAAGTAATCATGGAATGAATAGTGACCGACTTACCGGAACCAGTAGTTCCAGCTACAAGTAAATGTGGCATTTTAGCTAAATTACCAAAAACCGCCCTACCAGCAATAGATCTTCCAAGGGCAGTAGTTAATGGTTTCGGAGAATTTTGGAATTTTTCATCCGAAAGAAGAGTGGCTAGACCAACGATTGATTTTGATTTATTTGGAATTTCAATACCTACTAAAGATTTACCCGGAATTGGAGCTTCAATACGAATTGGGTGGGCGGCGAGTGAGAGGGCAAGATCGTTTTGGAGACCGACAATGCGAGAGAGTTTTACTCCTTCGGCTGGTTTGAGGGCATAACGTGTTACGGTCGGTCCGATAGTTATTTCATCCATTTCCACCTCAATGCCAAAGTTGGCCAAAGTGCGTTTTATAATATTGGCATTCGCTTTAATATCACCGGTATTTGGTTTACCTTTATCTTCCTCCAAGAGAGAAAGTGGGGGGGGGACATAAGAGCCAAATCCAATTTTTCTTTTTCTAATTGGCATTTCTTCTTCCTCTTCTTCTTTTGTTTTATTTAAGCCAAGAGCTTTTTTCACTTTTTCTCCAGCAGTTTCTTCCTCCTCCTCTGGTATGGATTTATTTACTTCTTTTATTTCATTTTCATTTAAAGAATTAGGGGCTTCTTTTTTCCTAAAAAAAATAGACCAAATTTTTGCAAACAATGGCGTCAGATTGGGTCTTATGTCTAGCATTACTAAGATTGAAATTATTAAAATTGCCCCAAGTAGCACCAAACTAGCATATACATCAAAAAGGGAGACAAAGGGTGTTGATAAAATTTTTCCAAATAATCCTCCAGCACTGTTGTTTACTCCTCCCGCTATGTTTATTATTCCGAGACTAGAAAGCAGAAACATTATTCCGCTTGTCGTGCGTGTCCATCCAATGTTCGGCACCTCTGATTTAATAAAAGAATATCCGAGTAAGATAAACAATGTTGGCAAAATAAAATAACCAATAGTGCCGAGAAGCATTTTAGAAATATCATAAATAAAAATTCCAGCTCTCCCAGCAACATTTGCATAAGACATTAAAAAAAATAATGCTAAGACAAAAAAAATAACCGCGATGACTCCGTGTTTAGTTTGAGTTTTTAATCCAGTTGAAACTTTTTTATTATTTTTTCCATTTCTTTTACCATTTTCATTTTTCGCCATTAATACATTCTAACAGAAAGTAGAGTTGTTGTTAAATGCAGACTTGTGAGCGTGACGGCGCGAACACGAAGAATTTTTTAGTAAAAAAATATCCGTGCTGTATTTAATAATAACTCCAATTTCTGACGTGAAAAGTTGTACATTAACGAGTTTTTTATACTTGCTTTTTTACTTGTCTGATATATCCCCACACCTATTATCTAAAGGACTTGCGAAATAGGTGTGGGGGTATATAATGGACAAATGTTTAAGGGAGAGAAAAACATTAAAGACACCCAGTCAGAAGCAGTGTCCAACCTTGGGGTGACCCTAAAGGACAACTCTCTACTTATTTCCTATACAAAGATAAATAAACTTATTACCGCGCTTTATATGGTCACGGACATTATAGATAAAGATGAACCACTTAGAAATAAATTAAGGACATTTGGAGTAGAAATTCTATCAGACATATCTATGTCAAAGATGCCCTTTGACATATTAAAGATAGATCAAGTTATGTCCTTTTTAGATATTGCTTTCGCTGTAAATATTATTTCTGAAATGAATTACGCTATTCTCAAAAAGGAGTTTTTACAGTTAAGTCAATCTATTGTAGAATCTCCTTATGGGGTTAAGGCTAACAATAGACAAATAAATTTATCTGAGTTTTTTAAAGAAGAATTAAATTCAACTAATCAAGGTCTAATTGGGATAGAAAGGAAGAGAAATTCTATCGGACATTATTCTAATGGACATCAGTATTCTACTAGAATCGGTGTTCAAAAGGGAAGTACTTTAATGAAAGCCTTGAGTGGAGTTAAGGTGTCCGAGAAAAATTTTAATGTATTAAAAAAACAAAGACACGATGATATAATAAGTATTGTAAAAATTCTTGGTGGAAATGCTACGATAAAGGACATCAAGGACAGAGCTCAAATACTACAAGGTCAAAACGGTTCTCTCATTTCTTGCAGCGAAAAGACGCTACAAAGAGAGCTTGTTTTTCTGGTAAAAGACAATGTCCTTAATAAAGTAGGTGAAAAGCGTTGGAGTCGATATTTTTTGAAATAATCTTAAAATTGTCAACCTGCGAGGTTGACAATTCATCGCGTTGCGCAAGTCTTGTCAAAAACTATTTCTACCTTATTACTGATCTCTTTGTCTTGCATATTGGCTTAAAAAGGTATAAGATGGCTTTATGGATACCGGCTTAAAAGCCCTGTCTGCCGATGAGGTAGACGAGTTATCCACATATTATATTGCCCTTTTTTTTGGCTATATATTATAATGTCTTTGTGTCTGCACATTGCACGTTTGTGTATTTGTGTATTCGCAAAAATATTTATTTTTTACTTTTGTTTTCGTTTACGATTTCGTCGAAAAAATCTTAAATGAAAATGAGTAGAAATAAATGCCCATTGAAAACTGAATAAGTCCTCCGAGAATTTCTCGAAGGATAAATAGTTTTTGTTTTCAATGTTAGTTTATTATCTGTTCATTATTTATTTGTCTGCCCCATTATTAGCAATTATTAATTTATTGGTAGGTGAAAAATAATGATAGGAAAAAAAATACGCTTTTAGTTTTGTCGAAACTAATTAATGGCGTAGCATCCAGTAGTAAATTTAAAAAATTTTCTACTGGATAAAAATTAGAAAAAATTTATGAGTAATTTATTAAAATCAAAATTTCTTCTTGTAATGATGACTGTCGCAATTATGTTTGTCGGCGTTGTTGCTCTTGATGCAACACAAGCTGCTGCAGAAACTTGCTCTACAGGCACTGTTACATTAAGAGTCGGTTCAAAAGGCGAGGCAGTTAAATGTCTTCAAGCCGCAGTTGGTGCTGTTGCTGATGGAAGCTTCGGTCCTATGACAAAAGCATCTGTCGTTGCTTGGCAGGCCGGTAACGGTTTGGTCGCCGATGGAATCTTTGGTCCTAAATCACGAGCTGTTCTAGTCGCTGGTGGTGCAGTAGTATCTGGTCTTCCAGCCGGCTGTGCTTCAACTGCAGGTTACAGTCCAACAACTGGTGCTAAGTGTGACAGCGGAGGAGTTGTTACAACTCTTCCAGCTGGCTGTACTTCAACTTCCGGATATAGTGCAACAACCGGTCAACTATGTAGTGGTGGTGCTGTTGTCAACAATGGCCCTGTCGCAGTTGGCCTTGCTTCTGACAACCCAGCTTCTGGAACTTTAGTCGCTGCTCAAGCCACGGCTGACTTGGCTCACTTTACTTTTACAGGAAGTGGTACAGTTACTGGTATTACCTTACAGCGTCTCGGAGTTTCTGGTGATGCAACACTTTCAAACATTTACCTCTTTGATGGAGTAACTCGTTTGACAGATGCTGCTTCAATCTCAAACAACGGTACAGTTTCCTTTAACATTCCTGCAGGCATCTTTACAGTTGCTGGTTCTAAAACCATTTCTGTAAAGTCTGATATTTTGACTGGTACTTCTGGTCAGACTGTCGGTGTAATGCTTGCAACCTTCACGACAGCTGGTGGTACTGTTAATGCTAATCTTTCTGGTAACCTTCACAATATCGCTACTGCTACCCTAGCTGCGGTATCAGCTGGAACAGTTACTCCTTCTGGAGCAACTATTAACCCAGCTGCAAATATCACAGTTTGGCAGTCAACTCTTAACATTTCACAAAGAGATGTTTGGATGAAGAGATTGGCATTGCGAAATGTTGGTTCTGCTTCAGCTAGCGCTTTCCAAAACTTCAAACTCTATGTCAATGGAGTAGTGGTTGGAACAGCTCTTGGTCTTGACGTAAACGGTTATGTCACTTTTGACTTGAGCGCCGCTCCAGTTCTTCTGGCAGCTGGTTCACGAGTTGTTCGTGTAGACGTAGACATTATCTCTGGCGCTTCACGCACTTTGCAATTCTCCCTTCGCCAAGCATCTGATGTTGACTTTGTTGATTCAAGCTATGGTGTGAACATTACTCCAACGACTACACCTTGGGCTCCAGGTTCAGCAAGTACAATTTCCGGAGCAAGCGGTGGTTCATTGACTGTTGAAAAAGATGTTACTTCACCATCAACTAACTTAACTGTGAATGGTAGCGATATAAATCTTGGTACCTTCAAGTTGACAGCTTATGGTGAGGCAATTAAATTAGAAACATTGAAAGCAGGCTTTACCTATGTAGATACTGTTGATGACAACCCAGCTGGAGCAGGTAGTACAGCTACTCTCCGAAACGGTCGTCTCTTGATTAATGGTGTTCAATATGGTTCCACGACAACCCTAGCGGCTGCTGGAACTTCGTTTACAACCAATTACACAATCTACCCTGGTACTCCTGTATTAGTTGAAGTTCATGCTGATATCTATGATAACGACGGTACTGGTGATATTAGCGCTACCGATACTCTTGTCGCTAATCTTGTATTGGGTTCTTCAAATGCAATCCGAGTAGATTCTCTTGGTTCGTTCAACGTGCCTGCCGTAGCAACAGTACCAGCAAATACGCTTACAGTTGCAACGACAAGCATGACTCTTTCCAAGAATGGAACCTACGGTGATCAAAACACTGTTCTTCCTTCAACTAACTTCAAGATTGGTTCATACAATTTGGCTGGTAGTTCAGTGGAAGATATATTGTTAACGACACTTTCACTTGATATTGGTACAACTCTTGTTGGTGCAGGATTTGAGTACGATGATGTCTCAAATCTATATCCGGTCATAAAAAATAGTAGTGGTGCTATTGTTGCACAACCTGCTCCTCTTGGAACAGTTGCTGCTGCTAATAACAACTTCTCTATTAATTACACGCTTGCAAAGAACACAAATGTAACCATTGAGTTCTATGCAAACCTTTCAGATTCTGGTACTGGTACTATTGACGCAACTGATTCATTCGACACCGTTCTTATGGTTTCAGGTACTTCAATGGTTAGCGGTCAAACAGTAACTGGTGGTGATGGTGCTACTACAGTAGCTGGTCAAGCTATCGCTTATGCCTTAGCTACTATCACTGTTTCTAGAGATGCTTCATCTCCAGCAGCAGCTATTGTCTATGATAATCAAACTGTAACAACTATGGCAGCTAAGTTTGCTGCAGTTACAGCTGGTTATAAGATTACTGACCTTACTGTTACACTTGGTGCAAACTCTAGTACTGTTGTTCAAAGTGTAATGCTTTACGACGGTGCAACTCTTATTGCGTCAGGTCCAATGAACACTACTACGACAGCATCCTTCTCTGGTCTTAACTGGGAAGTTCCAGCAAATACCAATAAAGTTCTTACTGTTAAATTGCAACTTGGAACTATTGGTGTAGGTCATGGCACAACAGGTGCTGTTATTACTACAACAATTGCAAGCGCCGCACACTTTACAGCTACAAACCTATCAACTGGTGTATCAGCTACTGGTGCAGGAACCGTAGCAGATGCTGCTGCTTACAGAATGTATGCATTTGCTGCTGTCCCTACAATTACTCAAGGTACTCTTGCAAGTAATTCTCTTCTCAACACAACCGCTCGCCCACTTCTAAAGTTTACAATGACTGGAAATGGTGGAGATATTGCTTGGGATTTCCTTACCTTTAAAGTTGTAAAGGATGCAGAAACAACAATTGGGACAAATGGCACAGACGGCATCACCCTTTGGGATGTAACATCTGGCGGAAATATTTCTGTTGGTGGTACATTCACTAATGGTGCAAATGTTTATGGTGCTAACAATTGTTCTGCGGGTGGTGCTGATTGTGATATCAAGTTTATTCCATCAGTTGAACAAATTGTATCAGGTTCAAAGACTTACGAATTACGTGGGAATATTGCTCTTGCTACAACAGCTGGCGATTACGTAACCGTAACTCTTGACAATGACAGTTCTGCTATTGTTGGTTCTGATCAAGTTACTGATATTGATTCAGTTACTGATGCCCCTATCATTTGGTCTGATATGTCTGCTGCTAGTCATGCGACTACAACAGATGACTGGACCTCTGATTTCGGTGTCAAGAATCTTCCAGTATCAGATACTTTAACTTCTCCTCTTTAATCTTTAGTTAGAGGAAGAAACGCTTAAATAGCTTTTGATAGTCGATTATCTTAGGCTCAAAAAACCACCCTTCGGGGTGGTTTTTTTGTTTTGCATTTTCGGGAAAGGTCTTGCCTTAAGGGAGTCCAAGGCAAGACCTTGAGGAGAAAATGATTTTGCGTTACAATAAGACCATGCAACAAAAAATAAACTATTTAATAGTGGGCATTATCGGATTTTTATTAGTAATTTTAGGTGTTTA
>Ga0180007_10004490_pt1 | contig 14770 bp, 10 predicted proteins | sample MM_PC_MetaG_FD_121122 | JGI IMG/M metagenome (GOLD analysis project Ga0180007, IMG submission 121122) | Groundwater microbial communities from the Aspo Hard Rock Laboratory (HRL) deep subsurface site, Sweden - MM_PC_MetaG | ecosystem: Environmental > Aquatic > Deep subsurface > Groundwater... | reverse complement strand
GCATCAATACCAGCAAATCTTTTAAAGATTGCACATTTACCTTCCATCACTGGAATTGCCGCTAGTGGGCCAATATCACCCAATCCTAATACTGCTGTGCCATCACTGATGACAGCAACAGTATTATTTTTAGATGTTAATTGATAAGCCTCTTCTGGGTGATCTTTAATCGCTAGGCAGCTGCTTGCAACACCTGGTGTATATACAAGTGATAAATCCTTCTTGTTCTTAATATCAAATTTGCTCTCTACAGATATTTTTCCTTTGAGCATTCTATGTAATGCTAATGATTCATCCATTATATCCATCTCATCAGTGCCTTTCTAAATAGTATAATCGTATATTTTATTGCTTTCATTCCCTAAATAAAATCATTTAAATTGTACTCAACTGTGAATGCATAAAGAATTGATTTTGTTTTTTGTTAGCAAAATTCACCATCTTAAGTTCAAATCATGGTGCTCTTTTTCTTTCCCTTTGATGATCCTTTTGGTTGAACTGCTTCAATTTTTGCTATTTGGCTTTCTTGTTTTTTTCTTTGCTCTTCAAGTTCACCAAAATATTCTAGAAATGCACGAATAGTTCCTGCTAAAGGTACAGCAAGTAAGACGCCAACAAATCCAAAGACACCACCAAAGAAAATCAAACTTGAAAGAACAGCAAGTGGATGGATATGTACTTGTTTGCCAATGACATTAGGTTGTATGACACTCATTTCAAGTGCTTGTTCAACCAGGTGAATAATTAACACAATCAACATTGCTATTAAGTAAATATTGTCATATCCTGGTACACTTTGATTTTCTAAATGAAGCGTAAATAAAAAGATCATAGGAGCAAACAATCCCAACCATGCACCAACATAAGGTATCAAATTGAATAATCCCATCAAAAGAGCGAAAATCACAACATGATATAGACTGAATCCATCAATGAAAAAAGATAATATGCCCAAGGTTATAGAAAAATATACAAAGATGATCATCATCATGATACCTTGGCCTTTAAAGTATTTTCTAATGACAGAATCACTTCTTCTGCCCAATTCAACAACGTGATGTCTAATACTTTTAGGTGCAACTTTAGAAATACTCGTAAAAATGAGGGTCTTTTCTTTCATTAAGTAATACATAAATACTGGTGTTAATGCCAAAACAACAATCATTGAAATAATACTGGATGCAAATCCAGTGATTGTAGCAATCAATGAGCCTAATAAAATAAACACTCTTTCTATGGACGATCCATTTTGCATGATTTCATCAATGATTGAGGATATATTGTTATTTGCTAAGTAAGTTCCAATCATTTGGCTTAATTCTAAGAACATACTATTTAAAGATGCATTATCAATGAGACCTACCAAACTCACTAAAATCGTATTGAGTTGAGTGATGATAAATAAAATTGAAACCAATAAGATACCTAATATGAAGATGATTCCAAGAAGGATAGCTAATATGATACTGACCGTTTGATTCATCTTAAGTTTTTTCTCAAACCAAGTAGCAATAGATCCAACGATGAAACTTAAAAAAAATGCAATCACAAAGGGTATCAAGACCGCACGAATGGCACCAAACAAACGGTTTAGAATGCTTGATGAGATCACCCCCAAATAATAAAGCCCAATTAAAGTGATTGTAACTATTGATACAATCAATAAGTAATTCAGTAACTTTTCTTTTGTAAACAAATTTCTATTCATTTATTTTCTCCATCATTTGACATATCTCTATTATATCATGATTAAATACTGATGAAATCATCATTAAGTTAGATATAAAAGAGGTATTCAGATAAAATCCTGAATACCTCTGATATTTGATTATGATATCTTTATGTGAAGTTAATCGATAAACGTTACTTCAACATTGCCTTTGATTGCTTTTGAGTAAGGACAGAAATCATAAGCTTTTTTGATATATTCTTTTTCAATAGCTTTAGATACACCTAAAACCCGAGCATTGACATTGATGGCAAATTGAAATCCCGTTTTTTCATCCATCATGAGTAATGTATCTGCTTTAACAAAAAGTGATTCATAAGCGATATGCTGCGTGACCAATAAATATTCTAATGAACTAGCAAGGCATGCACTATATCCCATCGAGAACAATTCTTCAGGATTAGTTCCTATGGAATTTTTACCTCCCATTTCCATTGGTTTACTCAATTTAACGCTATATCCAGACAAAGTGTCTTTAATTTCTCCATCTCTACCACCATATGTGGTTGCAGTTCTTTCTAAAATCTTTTTCATAATGTATATCCTCCTTATGATATGTTTATTATACCAGTGAGAAGGGTTATAACAAATTAGATTGCTTGATGCATCGATGGATAGTTTGTGATTATTTGATCTAGTTAGATGATAGAAATCTACAATATTTATTTATGTAAAAAAGACTGAATCAACACCCGTTGACTCAGCCTTTTTTTCATTTTTAGTTCCATGTTATTTTTCAACTATATAGTCTTTAAAATCTATTTTTTCAGGTCGATGATAATAATATCCTTGATGCAAGAAACAGTCATACATGAGCAATTGATCACTCATAGTTTTTGTTTCTACTCCTTCAGCAATCACGCGTCTTCCATCTAACTTTGCAATTTTGATAATCATTTGAACAATCAGATTATTTTTCTCAGAATCCATATTAGAGATGAACGATCCATCAATTTTGATGAGATCATAATCAATTACATCCAAGATAGAAAGTGATGAGTAGTGACTTCCAAAATCGTCAATAGCAATCATGTATCCATATTTCTTATAATTTTTTATATACTCATTACATTGATCAAAACCATGAACAAAGGTGTTTTCCGATACCTCGATGACAATATCATTTGTCTTCAATTGATTTTTTTCGATTTGAGCATTGAGAATAAAAATAAAATCATCACGTAAAAATGTGCCAGAAGAAAGATTAAGAGCTAATTTTGCATGCTTATATGGTTCGTTTTTACAAATTTGTGCATAAGAATCAATCGCTTTTTTAACTAGATATTCATCAAGTTGATCGATTAGATTAGATTGTATGGCAATATCGAAAAAGTGATCAGGTGAGATTTGTCCTTTGTTAACATCATTCCATCTCGCAAGTGCTTCAATATAGACGACTTGGTTCGATCTCACATCCACTATTTTTTGGAAAAACACTTCGATTTCTGATTTACTGATTGCTTGATATAATTCATATGCTAATGAAACATTTTGAATCAATCGCATGCTCATTGGCTTTTCATATTTGATGACAATGTTGTGGACTTGAATTGAAGATTCACGCATCGCAAGAATCGCATAAGCGATGAGTTCAGTTAAGTTATTTGTATCGTCTGGGTATTGTGCATATCCGATATTCTTCTTGGTTTGAACTGCAACTTGATGCACATCATAGACTGTAAATACACTTTCTTGAAATCTCATTAATATTGCTTGAGTTTCACTCTTTGTGGGGTTGATTGCAATGTAGACAAATTGATTGCTTGAATATCTTGCAATCAAATGATTATTAATATTCATGATAATAAGTTCTTCTGCTACTTGTTTGATCAGTGTATCTGAAATTTCATTTCCGTAATAACTTGCAATGAGTGAGTAGTTGCTGATTTCTATGAAAAAAGCAATTGCTTTTGTAATTCCATTTTGCATACTAATCATATTATATAGTCCCTTATAATCAAGTAAACCTGTCAAGGTATCATGTTTACTCTGAAAATCGAGTTTTTGATTGAGTTCAACTATTTCTGTAATATCTTGACCTACAGAGACTACAAATTCAACTTTATCAAACGCATCAAACAACACATCATTCTTCCAAAAAATGTATCTTTTTTCATGATTGATTGTCAAAATGCTTTGATCAGAAGATGCGTATTCCTTGATTGCTTGATAGAACCATTGCCGATCATTCCGATTCTTCAGTGGATACAGTTTGAATATGTTTTCACCAACAACTCTTCTTTGACCTTCACCAAAAGCCTTAATGAAACTTTCAGAAGCAAATACAACTTTGCCATTTAAATCCATCTTGACAATTAAACTTTGCGTATTGGCAATGATTTTCTTGCTTTCGATTTCTAATAAATCATATTGAACTTTTTGATCTTCTAAAGATTTTTGAGTGTTTTCATAATCAGTCACATCAAATCCAATGAAGATATAACGTTGTTCTAGTGTGAAAGATCCCCGAATATATAGAAATACATAAGCATCCATTGAAGGAAACTTCAATCTAAATTTAGCACCATTTATTTTCGTATTTTGATTGATATTCTCAAAATATGGGAATATATACTGATCCTCTTCATGAACAAATGATTTAAATTCTTTGAATTCTGTTACATAAGCTTTGTAGGAAAGTGCATGTGTATGCTGAAACTGCTGAGAAAATTCAATCTTTATTTTTCCTGTTTTTTTGAAATATTCTATGAAAATAGCTTCATTTTGATCGTAAGATGCACTGGTAATTTGCGAGATTTTTTGATGCTTAAATATCTCGGAATAAACTGCAAATGCCACAACAGCTAAGGACATTGAATTGACAAAATGAAATGCGATATCAAACGGTTTACTGATGATGATGCCATCTTCATATAATCCAAATTGATGCTGAAGAAACTCAAAAACTGCAAACATCATCAAGATGAATGCAGCTAAATATAATTTCTTATTATTGAGTTCTACACCAAATAGCATGATTAAAAATGACAACATGAAAAGTGATCCAAGATTCATGTTATCGTGGAAGTCATGTAGTGGACTTGTAAATCTCAAATACAAATAATAAACTGCATACATGACGACTACAGTGATTAAAATAATAAGAATAGCCTTTTTTCTCATTTAATTCATCCCCTATGATATACCGCGAATTTACGCCTTAAGTATATCAAATATAAGGCAAGAAGATAGAAGAAACGCTTAAATTTAATAAATACTTAAGGAATTTCTGAGTAGATCACGAACAAATCAATTCATTGATATCGGTTTCGAATAGCATAAGGATAAATATATACATGAAAGAACTGTTACTCATGTATGATGAAAGATAATTGTAAGTTGATTCATTCACCAGTTCTTATGCACGAAAACAAATGTCTTGTTATGATCGCCGGAAACAGAAATCGAACCTTCTTTCCAATCAATGAAACAATCAGAGTGATTATCCATATAATGATATCTGCCCTGTACTCCATAAAGTATAACTGTCAATGTATCGTTATCTAACTGATTTCCAACATCACTTGGAAACATTTGATTTTCTCCTAAATTTAACACCAAAGCACTACCTTTTTTAGCAAATACTTGAATATCATTCAAAGTAGTTTTAAGATGATGAATTTTATTTCCTGAATATGTTTGGTCATTTAAGAGATGCTTCCATTCGCCTGCTGGAAAATAGATGTCTTGTTCATATTGATTTTCTTCTATCACAGGTGCAACCAACAAATGTCCAAACAGATACTGATGATGGTACTCATAAGCAAGAGGATCATCAGGATATTCAATCATCAAATGCTTCATCAGTGTTGTTTTATATCTCACAGCTTTGATGGATTCACTATAAATATATGGAAGCAAATTCATTCTCATCCAATAGTATGATTGAAATATGTGCAATAAGTCTTCACGATTGTAATGTTTCATCATATTCCATGGTGTACGTTCGTTATTCATGATCTTTGATGCATCTAAAAGTGCAAATTGCCCACCAATAGGTTCTGAATGAAATTGCATGATAGGAGTAAAAACAGCAAATTCTGTGCCACGCAGATAAAGTTCCATGCTCGGAAGATCTCCAGCAAAACCTCCAATATCAAATCCCCAAAAAGTTTGTCCACTTAAGCTCGCATTGATACCTGCCTGATAGACTGCTTGAAATTCTTTCCAAGTTGATTTTTGATCTCCAGCCCATTGAATCGTGTTAGATTGTTGACCCAAGTAGCCAGCACGAGAAAATAGGACTCGATTATGACCGGAAAATTCATGATATGCTTTGATATAGTCTTTTGAATATTGATTAATCATATCCCTACCCATAAGATTTGAAGAAAAAACAATATCATCAGAGTAAATAAATTCCCCACCATCTGTCTTAAATCCATCAACACCCATATCTAAAAGATATTGTCTTTTATTAAACCACCAATTTTTCATCGATTGATTGCTAAAATCTGGAATCATCGAACCTGGAAACCAACGACCTTCTGGAATGGTATATATGGATTGATCTTGTTTTTTGCAGATGAGATCGTGCTCTATGACATATTGTTGATCGAGTTCATGTTGTGCATTCATGGGCTCATGAGACTCTAGAGCTTTGATGACTGGAGTTTGCCACAAAATGAGTTTAATGCCCTGTTGGTGAATCATATCAATCATCTTTTGAGGATCGTACCAAGGATCCTCTTTATCATATAAAATATCAGAAGATTTTAACCCCTCTTTTTTTGGAGCATATTTGGATTGATTAAAAGCATAAAATGTTGCTTCATCACTCCACTGTTCAATAACAAGTGTTGTCATAGGTAGCCGATATTGAATACTATAGGTTAATTGTTCTTCTATCATCGCTTGTTTGTTCCATCGATGTGCTGACATCCATGGACCAAAAGCCCATTTTGGAGGTAGAAGTGTTTCTCCAGTTAACTCCATGAAGTCACTGATCATGTCCTTGGGTTTTCCAGTAAACACATAAATCACGAGGTCATCTTCTAACTTACTGAAGTCAACATCAATATCATTTTCAAGACTAAACTCAAATACTCTTCTCGTATGAATCAATATACCTAATCCTTCCTTTAAGAAGAAAAATGGGAGAGGAAAATAAGTTTTTTCATTCTGATTGCAAAACTGGTCACTTACCTTATTTTCAATATGGTGACCTTTTTGATTAATTGCATTATATTTTTCACCAAAACCAAAAATATAATTGAATTGACCAGAAATCTTTAATTGATCTTTGTTGATGGTAAGTTTGATGAGATCCAAATCAAGTTGATAATTCTTAATCTCAGATCTTAACAGTTTTGCTAGAATCATGATCTTTTCTCCTTAAATTTTCGATTTCTTTAATATATGCTGCAGTGATAAATTCTGCATTCGCCCACATGAGTGGATTGATAAATGGTATATTCTCATCAGTTGCCTGAATAGCCTCAGGTAACAAACCATAATGATTGCGGTGTGCAATCATCCATAGCATCAAATGATGATAATTACTCATGTCGTTTGTCAAAAAAGCGACTTCTGCAGCTGCTGCAGTATTAAATATCCACGGTCCGTTATGATACTCTTGCTCACTATAACCAATACCATAATTAAAATAATTCGAAATGTTGAGTAATGTCTGATAGTTTTTAATATAATGCTCGGTCATAGGATATCCTAGTGATAATGATAGTAATTGTGGTGTATCATATCTTTTGATAACTTCATTGTGATAACTGACATATCCATAGGGATAATATTGTTCTTCAAGAAAGGTTTGTTCAATATTTGACTGAATATTTTCTGCTATGTTTTTCCAAGTATCCGCATCATCTGCATGGTTTAGTTCATTTGCTAGATATGACGCACCATATAAACCTCCAACAATGAACATGTTTGTAGAAATAATATATGCTGGTCCATAAACACCTTCGTTAACGCCACCTTCTGGTCCAAATAATCCATTCTTTTTTGATATATGCTTTAATGAATTGATCATAGACTGATAATATGAATAAGGAACAATCATCTGTTTTGTTAACGCATAATCATCGGCAATGATCCTAGCAAAATACCCAATTGCATCTATTTGCGATGAGACATTGTTGTTTGCACCTTCATCTGGCATTTGATTAGCATTATAACGTTGAAAAAACTCTCCATTCTCTTTGAGTTGACATCCTGTCAAAAAATGAATAATAGATTTATATTCGTCATAGAATCCTGAATATAAAAATGCTCTAGCACCCATTAAGGCATCTCTAACATAAAAGCATGCTTTGCCATTAGCAAAATAGTGCCCTGTCAAATCTGCAGGCAAAAATCCATTGAGTAATGCTCCTCTTAGAGCAACAAGCATGGTATGGGATTCCTCTTGATAATGAGGTGTTTTTTTAGCATTATAAAGCCACTTTTTCCAATATGATTTTATGGATTCTAATTGATCCTCAAAACTATAATCATCGACTAGTCTCCGGATTTCTGTTTCATCGGTTGCAACTAAAATAGCCCACCTGATAGTCTTTTTTTCATCGGGCTTTAAATCAACATTTTGATTTATTGACATTGCAATCGGTAAATGAGAATTGATTTGTCCTTCAAAATGATTTTTATTGTACAAGATATCTTCAATACCGTGGTATGCAAATCCACTAGGTGCATCTAAAGAAACACGCATATCAAAACCATTTTGTTGGATCACTGCAAAATATTTGTTTACTAAAGCATAAATCAATGATTGTCTATACGAAGTCACACATGCGTGATTACCGTGACTAGAAATGACAAGTGATGAAACTTGAAACTGTTGATAATCTTTTGTCGTGTTTTTGATTTCCGTTTCAAATGTTAAGTGATTCTTTCCAGCACCAACACGGTCAATCTTGATAAACTTTGGATAGCTAAACACATCGACCGTCACAGAATGATCTTCAATATATGTCTTGCTTGATGTCACTCTTTGAGCATGACCAATTCTCGGTTTTATGCGATCTCCAAAATATGCTTTTTCTTGATGTGTGACAACGGTACATGCACTATGAATCAAATCTTCTTTAAAATCATTAATATAAAGATGTTGTACACCTATGGCTTTTTGATCAATGATGCACTCATTCAGTCCATAAGATGTGGTAAATTGGCTTGATCCTAAATATGTTAGTCCACGATACATTATTTGATGCCACCTTCCTGAATACCCCTAATGAAATACTTCTGAGCAATTGCATAAATGATTAATATTGGTAGCATCGATATTAATGAACCGGCCATCAATGTGTTATACTCTGTGCCATATTGTGCATTAAGTTTACTCAATAAAACAGGGAGTGTTATCTTGTTGGGATCCGTTAAAATGATCAGTGGCCAAAAATAATCATTCCAATAGCTCATGAAATTGATGATGAATAATGTTGTCATTGGAACGATGCTCATTGGGACGATAATTTTCAAGTAAATTTGAAACATATTCGCACCATCTATCACAGCAGCTTCTATATATTCATTAGATATTTTTTTCATGTATTGTCTAAGTAAAAAGATAGCAAATACATTAAATATCGATGGTATGATGACTCCAAAGTATGAATTTGTCAAACCGAGTTTCATTAAAATGATAAATATAGGTATGCCTGTAACCTGAAGAGGCACCATCATACTTGCTAAAAATAGAACAAAAATGGTATTTTTGAACTTAAAGTCGAATTTTGCAAAAACAAATGCTGCAAGACTCGATGAAATAAGTGTCAGTATCGTTGAGCTCAACGATACAATAAGACTGTTAAAAAAGGATTTAATAAATGGTAGTTGAGTGAGCACTTTGATATATGAATCAAAGGACACATGCTCTGGAATCCATTCAATTGGAATTGCCATTAAAGCGCCAGCATTTTTTAAAGATGTTGAAATCATCCAAAAAAATGGAACAAGACTTAAGAGAGTGATTATAAATAATACGATAAATACTGTATAGTTGGTTAATTTCTGATTGTTATTCATAGAACACCCACTTCTTTTGTAATTTCAATTGGATGAGGGTAATTGTAATAATAATCACCAGTAAAATAATCGATAATGCGGTTGCATATCCCATATTGAAATATCTGAATCCATAAGTATAGATTCTTTCAACAATCACTTGTGTTGAACCGACTGGTCCCCCACCTGTCATAACCATCACTTGTGGAAATAATTGAAATGAGTTGATCATGGTTGTAATTAAAACAAAAAATAGGGTTGGTGTAACTAACGGAAATGTGATTTTAGCTAAGATTTGTCTACTGTTTGCTCCATCAATTTTCGCAGCTTCATAAAGCGTATAGTCAACACTTCGCAAACCTCCAAAAATGATTAAAGAAAAAAAGCCTAAATCTTTCCAGACACTGACCATCACAATGGAAACCATAGCCCATTTGGGATCTGTCAACCAGGCTGGACCTTCAATGCCAATTAAAGCTAAAGCATTATTGAGTAAACCATATTGTCCATTTAAAACCGATTTCCATATAACAGCACCTGCAACCCAGGATGTCAAAACAGGAATAAATAATAACGTACGATATGCGCCTGCACTTTTTGCTTTTGAATCAAACAACAAAGCTATGACAAATGATGAAATCATAATTGCAGGTATATAGAGAACTATAAACTTCAAAGTGTTCGTCATGACTCTATAAAACTCATCGCCTTTGAAAATATCAATATAGTTCTTAAATCCAATAAACTCCGGACTGCCTCCAATGACACTCCACGATGTAAAACTTAAATAAAACGCTGAAATAATTGGAAGCAAAGAAAAGACGATGAATCCAATAAGACTTGGAACAAGAAGGAGAAGAATTACTACTTTTGCTTTTTTTTGGATGTTGATCATCGTCTATCCTCACTTTCACTATTTATCTATATCATACCTCAAAAATCAATTATATTTATCTTCGATAAACGCTTGTGCTTGATCTAATGCTTGTTGTGCAGTCAATTCACCATTAATAGCTCTTGAAAGATAAAGTTGTAAATCATCAGCAACTTCTCCAAATCTTTCTAAGGATGGTGGCATTACTAAATAATTAAGCGATTCAAATACTGCATCTTTATTCGCAGGAGGTGTAACAGCCTTATATGCTGTGACAACAGCATCTGTCAATGCAACTGGTAAGTCCCAGTTAGCATTTGCACGAAGCAATGCAGCTTCTTCACTACCCGATAGGAATGCAGCAAATCGAGTTGCTGCTTCTTTTTCATCTGAGTTTTCACTTACAACAACAGCATCAGAAAAGAAATGTGTAGCTTTTTGAGTAATACCTGGTTCAACAGCGATGTCCCATGCAAAATCAGCTTGTTCTGCAAATGTTCCAAATGCCCATATACCTGTAACGATCATTCCAAGTCTGCCAGAAAGGAATAAGTCCCAGTCACCCATGCCACCTAATTGATCAACAGTTGGTGTGACATTTGTACCATTGACACGATCAATCATCATGGTCAATGCTTCGACATTTTGCGTTGAATTCAAAGTGAATGCTGATTGATCAGCATTCATCATGCTTCCACCATTTTGAGCAACAGTTTTGTAGAATTCCCATGTTTGAATCGGTCTATAGACACCATAAATGTCATCGCCTAATGCACGAATTGCTTGAGCTGCAGCAAGTTCATCAGCCCATGTCCATGTATTGGTAGGATAATCCACTTCAGCTTGATCAAATAAGTCTTTGTTATAAATTAAGACAACATTTGAGAACTTTGTTGGTAAACCATATTGGTCGCCATCAATTTGAAATGCAGTTAGTGTTGTTGCATTGATTTCACTGATATCAATGGTTGTTGTATCAATTTCAGCAATCGCGCCTTTATCTGCATAAGCTCTGAAATTTTCGATATTGAGTTCGAATACATCAGGTGCTTGACCACCAGCAACACGGATAGCAAGTTGAGTGAAATAATCAGTATAGCCGAGTGTTTCAACAGTGACATTGACATCTGGATTTGCAACTTCAAATGCATCCACCATGGCTTCAAGTGTTGCTTCCTGCCCACCATTTGATGAATAATTTAAAAATGTGATATCTGTAATACCATCATCTTCTGCTGCGCAAGCAGTAACGAAGAATAACAATGCAATTACAGCAATTAAAACCTTAATCTTTGACATAATTTGTATTTCTCCTTTTTCTATTTTTTTGATACACGATGAATTTGTTTTATTGGTTGCTAAATAAAACAATCGATTCATAGGGTCTCAAGTTTAAACCTTTAGTCATGTTTGAATCTTTGTAATTGGACAATAGAAGTCTTTCATGTGAAACAAAATCTGGTAATGAAATACGCGTATTGTGAAAATTACATAATACAGTTAAACACTTACCTTGATAAGATCTTTGATATGCGAACAAATCCGGATGATCTTGATATATCAATTTAAAAGTTCCTCTAGCAATCACATCTGAATATAGACTTTTCCTTCTAAACCAGATCAAAGTCTTATAATGTTCCAGTATCGAATCAGGATCATTCTTTTGCGATTCCATATTGATTGTGACATAATTGGGATTACACTTTATCCATGGTTTTTCTTCACTAAATCCAGCATACACCTTATTGTTCCACTGATAGGGTGTTCTTGCATTATCTCTACCTTTAGCATGAATGGATTTCATAATGGAGGGTAGATCATATCCCAATTTAAGTCTTTGCTTGATCATATTTAAGGATTCAATATCCCTTAAATCCTCTAAGTTTTCAAACTTCATATTGGTCATGCCGATTTCTTCACCCTGATAAATATAAGGGGTACCTTGCATGAAGTGTAATAACGTCGCAAGCATTTTTGCTGATTCTACTCTATATTCTTGATCGTTTCCCCATCTAGAGACAATTCTAGGTAAATCGTGGTTATTCCAAAACAGAGAATTCCATCCTGCTTGATATAATTCTTGTTGTTGCTCATTCAATGTTTGTTTCAATTTGATTAAGTCAAGAGGATATAAATCCCATTTTTCTTTGCCTTCTTCTTGATCCAACAAGATATGTGCAAAATTGAATATCATGGAAAATTCACTGTGATCAGGATTTGAATACATCTTCGCTTTTTCTACTGTCGCACCCCAAGTTTCACCCACGGTGATCAAGTCTTTATCCTTGAATGTGTTTTTTGCCATTTCCTTGATATAAGGATGCAGTAACGGACCGTCACCGATGATGTCATGATCCATATCTTTGGCAATCAGATCAATCACATCGAATCTAAAACCTTTAATGCCTTTATCTATCCAAAAATTTAATATATCATAAATGCTTTTTCTTACGGGTTCATGGTGCCAATTCAAATCAGGTTGACCTTTAGCAAACAGATGAAGGTAATATTCATTTGTAGCTGGATTCAGCTCCCAAGCTGAATCTAGGAAAACCGATTGAAGGTCTGAAGGGAGAACACCATTGTTATCTTTGAATACATAATATTCATGATATAGATTATTTTCATCTGATGAAGCTTCTATAAACCATCTGTGTTCTTTAGATGTATGATTGGCAACGATGTCCATCATCAAGAAAATGTCTCTTTTTTTTGCTTCAAAGATCAGTTCTTCCATATCTTTCATAGAACCATATTCTTTTGATAGATCGTAGTAATCGCTGATGTCATATCCATTATCCTCATTAGGGGATGCATAAACCGGACATAACCAAATCACATTGATGCCTAAATACTTCAAATAATCCAATCTAGATATGATGCCTTGAATATCACCGATGCTATCTTGATTGGTATCCATGAAACTTCTAGGATATATTTGATACACTACTGCTTTCTTCCACCATTCCATGAGCGCTTCTCCTTGGTATAACGGTAAACCTTTATAAACATACTTAATGCTTCACAAGTGATAGCATTAAGTAGATTCTTTAATCAATAATTCAACAGGTAGTTTTAACTGTTCAACGGTTGTTGATTCACCGCTTAATTTTCTCATTAAGAGATTGACACTCATTTCACCTTTAACTGTAATATCTTGTTTGATTGTTGTCAATTTGGGTTCCGATAATTCACCAATATAGAGTCCATCAAAGCCAACAACTGCAATATCTTCAGGAACTCTAAGACCATATGTCTTTAAACCCTTGATGACTCCTAATGCTAAGATATCTGAGTAAACGAACAATGCATCATATTGATCTTTATGCGAGCTGATATATTTTCCAATTTGATCACCGAATTCAAATGAGGGGAATCCTTCAAATAACCATGATGCTTGAAAGTCAATATGACTTGAGGCAAGTGCTTGACGGTATCCGTCATAGCGCTTGCTCGCTACACCGACTTCTTTGATAGAACTGACAACAATTCCTATTTTTCTTCTACCTGTTTGGTATAGATAATCAGTAGCCAGAAATCCACCTTTCTCATCATCAGTAATGATCATATCATTTTTTGCTATATCAATATAAGTATCTAGATAGACGGTAGGCACATTCACTTCTTTAAACATGACGTCCATTTCTTTTTCAATAGCCCCTAAGATAATGACACCGTCGATATTCCAATTGATCACCAAATTAGATAATATTTCATTTTCATTGATAAATCTAAACATCAAGTAATATCCATGTTTACGCAAATTGTATTCAACGCTGTTGATGAGTTCTCCATAAAAAGGATTATTAAACGCCTTATTCTTATAGGGATCATTTTCAATGGTCTGAGGAATAGCGAGTAAAACGATTTTGGAAGTATTTGATTTCAAACTTCTCGCAAATAAATTAGGTGTATAATTGGTTTCAGCTATGATGCGTTCGATTTTATCAATCGTTTCTTTAGAAACCTTGGAATACTTTTTATTGATGACATTGGAAACAGTCATTTTACTTACTTTAGCTAGTCTTGCAATCTCAATTATAGATGACATAATTTCCTCCGTTTACCGTTATACCTAAAATATATAACAAACGCTTACATAAGTCAAGCATATTTATTCATTTTTATTTTTTGTTGATGGGAAAAGAGCTAAAGAGACAGAAAAAGCAATCGTTATAACGATTGCTTGAATCGTGTAAAAT
>Ga0180007_10004489_pt1 | contig 14772 bp, 11 predicted proteins | sample MM_PC_MetaG_FD_121122 | JGI IMG/M metagenome (GOLD analysis project Ga0180007, IMG submission 121122) | Groundwater microbial communities from the Aspo Hard Rock Laboratory (HRL) deep subsurface site, Sweden - MM_PC_MetaG | ecosystem: Environmental > Aquatic > Deep subsurface > Groundwater... | reverse complement strand
CTTTACGCTCCTTGATACTTTACTTGAGTACTTCAAGGCACGAAAACCTTGAAGGAAACAGGCCGGACTATTCGGCCAAAGCTAAATACTACGATATTTCCAATAGTGAACCAGTACCGTGAGGGAAAGGTGAAAAGTAGCCCGGTGAGGGCGATGAAATAGAACCTGAAACCGTCATGCTCACAACGAGTCAGAGCTTGAGCCCATAACTTGTTATGTGCTCGGGTGATGGCGTGCTTTTTGCAGAACGAGCCAACGAGTCTCCTCCACCACTTTATCTAAGTGCTTACAGCACGAAGGTACAGTGAAAGCGAGCGTTAACAGCGCAAACTAAAAAGTGGTGGGGGGGTGACCCGAAGCCAAGCGAGCTTGCTATGGACAGGGTGAATCCCGACGAAAGTCGAGAGGAGGCCCGAACCCGTGAGTCGTTCAACGCTCTGGGATGATCTGTGGCAAGAAGTGAAAAGCTAATCGAGCTTGGTAATAGCTGGTTCTCCCCGAAATAGCTTTAGGGCTAGCTCTCGCTAAATTGTTTTCCGGAGGTAGAGCACTGGATGGACTATCTTGGGATTTTCTCAGGTAATTCAACCAAACTCCGAATGCCGTAAAATTTACGCGAGAAGTCAGACTACGAGTGCTAAGCTTCGTGGTCAAAAGGGAAACAGCCCAGACCTTTGTCTAAGGTCCCTAAATTGAACTAAGTGTTAATCAAGGAAGTGGAGCGCCAAAGATAGTTAGGAGGTTAGCTTAGAAGCAGCTATCCTTTAAAAAGTGCGTAATAGCTTACTAACTAAGGAATTTTGCGCCGAAGATTTATCGGGACTAAGTTCAATACCGAAGACAAGGATGTCTCGCCAATTTATTGGCGGACGTGGTAGGGGAGCGTCCTTAGCTGCTGCGAAGTCCACGACGTAAGTCGGGATGGAGCGCTAAGGAGTGAGAATGTTGGCATGAGTAACCGCAATCAGGGTGAGAGCCCCTGACACCGAAAACCCAAGGTTTCCTTGGCAATGACAATCAACCAAGGGTTAGGCGGACCTAAGTCTTTAGCCGAAAGGCTGAGATGATGGACAGCCGGTTAATATTCCGGCCCTTCCCCGCTAATTTTTAAAAGGGGACGCAGTCAAAATTCTTGAAAAGATGATTGGATTTCTAGTCCTGACGTTACGTCGGGATGCTTCAAGAACTAGATTGCCTAGAAAAGCCTTTTAAAAATTAAATTAGCGGGGGATCCGTACCGCAAACCGACACAGGTGGGTTGGCGTAAGTGTGCCCAGGTGAACGGGTGAAACCTCGTTAAGGAACTCGGCAATCAAGTGTCCGTAAGTTCGCAATAAGGACTCCCCGACTTTACGTCGGGGTGCAACAAAAGTGCCCAAGGCGACTGTTTACCAAAAACACAGGTCCCTGCTAAACTCGTAAGAGGATGTATAGGGGCTGAGGCCTGACCAGTGCTGGAATGTTAAGGTTGTCGGTCCCCCGACATTAAGTCGGGGAGCTGAATGACTGAAGCACCAGTGAACGTCCGCGATAACTATAATCGTGTTAATGTAGCGTAATCCCTTGCCGGGTAAGTTCCGGCCCGCATGAAAGGCTTAACGACTTTGGGGCTGTCTCAACGAGGAGCCCGGTGAAAATGCAATACCGGTAAAGATGCCGGTTACCTGCGGCTAGACGGAAAGACCCCGGGAGCTTTACTGTATCCAGATATTGAATTTTGGTTTTAGATGCGTAGTGTAGTGGGTAGACTTTGAAGTTTGGTTTTCGGACCAAATGGAGTCAACAATGAAACACCCATCTTTTAAAATCTTTATTCTAACTTTGTTTTAAACAACAGAAGACAGTGTTTGGGGGTCAGTTTAAGTGGGGCGCTTGCCTTGACTTTATGGGGCCTCTAAGAAGTAATTCTTGGAGCAAACTCGACTAATATGCTGGAACATCCGAGTATCCAAAAGTACTTAATTTTGATAAAATTAAGTAATAATCTTTTGGTGCGGACAATCAGCAGGGAAATCGCTTGAAGCGATACCCTCAACGACTGCACGTCGAGTCCCGTTTATTAAAACGGGTAGTGATACAGTCTGAACTTTAGGGCGACCTAAAGATTCGGTAAGGTTAACATTCCGCGCCCGTTAACTAATCCGAAACTTAAACTCTCAAATTATGAGAAGTAAAGTAATCGAAGAATATAAAAGTAGATTATCTTTGAGTAAAAGACAGAAAGAAATTCTGATTGGGCTTATATTAGGAGATGGTCATCTGGAAAAACTTTATACTCCTGTGCTAGGAAGATTGAAAATCGAGCACAGCTATAAACAGAAAGATTACGTGGATTGGCTGTATAGGGAATTCAGGAATTGGATGAGAAGTAAGCCAAAAACAAGAAAAGTGAATGTATGGGGCAAATTAAGGAAGAATTATAGATTTTCTACTTATGGTCATAGGATTTTAGGAGAATTTAGAGAAAGATTTTATGAAGGAAAGAAGAAAATCGTACCAAATGACTTAGAAAAAGATATAACACCTTTGGGATTAGCAATCTGGTTTATGGATGATGGATCAATTAAATCAAAAAGTCATAAAGGTATATTCCTAAATACTCAAGGATTTAGAGAAAATAGCGTGATAAAACTTCAGAAAATGTTGGAAAATAAATTCGGAATTGAGAGCACAACAAGGGAAGAGAAAAATGGAAAGCAAATTTATTTAGGAGGAGAATCCGGAGAAAAGTTTATCGCGTTGACAAAACCATATATAATTTCTTCGATGAAATATAAAATTCCTAGAGTTTTAAGATTAACAAAATTGCCTAAAAAGTAACGGAGGCGTTTAAAGGTCGGCTAGCTCCGGATGGAAATCGGAGTGGTCCTGTAAAGGGAAAAGCCGGCTTTACTGCAAGGCGGATATGCCGCGCAGTTGCGAAAGCAGAACTTAGTGAACCGACCCTTTTTAGTAGAAAAGGGGAAGATCATCAGCCAAAAGTTACCCCGGGGATGAACTCTGAAAAAAGAGTTTGTTGTCCAATCCCGCAGTAATGCGGGAAATGTACGGCTTATAACGGTGAAGTCAAAATCGGTCTTTTTCAAGATGAATCTTGATTTTTCGTATTTTGATAATACCGTGGGAAGTCGGAAGAAAGTTTATTTCACTTTATGATTTCTTTATCTCGTGAGCAAAAATCAATTCTCTTTGGAATAATTCTTGGAGATGGATATTTGCAGAAAACCGGAAAGAAGAACGCAAGATTGCGTTTAGAGCACGGAGGAAATCAAAAAGAATATCTCTTTTGGAAAGTAAAGAAGCTTGGTAAATTCTTTCAAGGTAAACCAAAATACTTAGAGAGAATTCATCCAATTTCAAAGAGAAAATATAGTTATTGGCGTCATCAATCTCAATCTACGCCATATCTCGGAAAACTTAGGAAAATATTCTATCCAGATGGCAAAAAGAAGATTCCAGAAGATTTGGAGAAATATTTGACATCACTTACATTAGCAGTTTGGTATATGGATGATGGGTATTATTACTTGAGAGATAGATGCAGCTATCTTTATTTGGGAAATGTAAGTCAGCAAGAGGCTGAAATTGTAGCTCAAAATTTGTTGGAAAAATTCGACATTACAACTCGCGTGAAAGAAAAAAAGAAAGGATATGCGATTTATTTCTCTCCTAAAGAAGCGCAAAAATTGAAAAACATTATTAAAGATCATATTCTTTATCAATTTAACTATAAACTTCCTTCTTGACCCCGTAACGACTTGTTCGCGATTGCGAACGGAGTAAGGGTAAAATCCTTACTAATACGCCGTCTCCATCGAAAACCTTCGTCCCGCTACGCGGGACTCGGTGCTCAATGAAGCTAAAGCTTCATTTCGAGCTTCACTCGCCCTAGGCGAGTTCGCTGGATGAAGATATAGTCTAAATCTAATAAAAAGATTTGAACAGGCTAGTAGGGCCCGCAAGTTCATATTTACGGCCCTGTTCGGCACCTCGATGTCGGCTAATACGATTGGCCGCTTTCCAAGTAATTGGAATGACAAAATTCAGCTAATAACGGTGAAACCCATTGCCTTTTGTGATAAAATAGAGTAATGGGCAATACCGTGGGAAGTCTTCGTGACCCCGTAACGACTGAGGTCTTTTGACCGAGATAGTGGGTACCTGATAATCAGGAATTTAAACCATTATCACACGCTGACCCCTGTTAAAATAAAGTTTTAACAGGGAGATGATATAGTCTATACTTCAAGTAATTGAAGAATAATATGCATCACATCCTGGAGGTGAAGAAGCTTCCAAGGGTTTGGCTGTTCGCCAATTAAAGTGGTACGCGAGCTGGGTAAGTGAAACATGAGCCCAGTAAAAACTGGCTAATAACGATGAAGCCCTTTACTTTTTATGATAGGATAAGGTAATGGGTAATATCGTGGGAAGACAATTTTCTATTTCTCAATTCCAAAAAGAGATGATAAACGGATGTCTTTTAGGAGACGGAAGATTAGAATGTCGATCAAAAAAAGGCAATGCCAGATTAAGGATTCATCATGGATGGAAACAAAGAGATCTTGTTTTCTGGAAATATAAGGCACTCAAGAATTTAGTTTCTTGTTCGCCAAGAAAAATAGTCTGCTGGAAGAATCCTAAAAACAATGAAGATTATCATTCTTGGTACTTCCACACACTGACAATTCCAGAACTCAAACAGCTTTTTAAAGTATTTTATTCAAATGGAAAGAAAATATTACCTCAAAACATCTCCGATTTATTGACATCCACAAGTTTAGCGGTTTGGATTATGGATGATGGTTGTAATACTGGTGATTCTCTAATATTGAACACTCAAAATTATTCAATGTCAGAGCACCTAAAATTACAGAAAGTTTTTCAGGAAAAGTTTAGTATATCATCTACCATAAATAAAGATAGAGATGAATTTCGATTAAGATTTAATCGTAAGGATACTTCGAAATTAATCGAAATTATCTCCACAAGTATTATTCCTTCAATGAGATATAAAATTGTCCCCGTAGAGACTGAGTCCGTAAGGACGAGGTAGTAGATAAACTACTACAATACGCCAGGTCGTTTTCAAACGACAAGTTATAGTCCATACTTATAGTAATATAAGAGTTGATATGTCAGACCGTCGTGAGACAGGTTGGTACCTATCTACCGCAGGCGCTGAGTCTTGAGGGAAGTTGACCTTTGTACGAGAGGATCAGGTTGAACTAACCTCTGGTCTACCAGTTGTTCCGCCAGGAGCATCGCTGGGTAGCTAAGTTAGGCCGGGATAAGAGCTGAAAGCATCTAAGCTCGAAGCCCCTCCCAAGATGAGGACTCATTAAAACAGGTCAGAGATCATGACCTTGATAGGCTCCAAGTGTAAGCGCAGCAATGCGTTCAGCTGAGGAGTACTAATCAGTTAAATTTTATATGCCTTTTTTGGCTAGCAATTAATGATCACTAAACGATGAATCAACAGATTCATCAACCAAAAAGGACGTTGTGGTGGCGGTAATGCCGGAGTTGTTCCACCTGTTCCCATACCGAACACAGAAGTGAAATACTCCAGGGCCGATGATAGTAGGTTTTCCTGCGAAAGTAGGTAGCCGCCACCAGAGCGTCTTTTTTGTTTTGTGATAAAAAAAGAGAGCACCAGCGGCGCTCTTTACTTCTTGTGGTGTTTGAGGCAGATGAGCTGTTGACAGGCAGGTTGCAGGGTAGGTGGTCGCGGAGGTGAGAAAATCCGCCTCAAACACAAGTAAATAATAACCCTGCCAAAATTTATTGTCAAGTTGCCGTATTGTTTGAAGGCGGGTATAATGGTTTAATACTCAATGAAGCTGACCAAGAGAAATAAAATTTTACTTATTATTGTCGGCGTTCTGATTGTTTTGTCCCTAAACTTTTTCCAAAAGGAAGTTAAGGGATTTTTTTATTTCATTTCCTCGCCCATTCAAAAAAACTTGCGGCAGACAAACGGCAACCTTTCTGACTTTTTCGTCGGTATTTTTAGAGGAGAAATTTTTAAACAAGAAAACAGAGAGTTAAAACTGCAAATTCAGCGGTTGTTGGGAGAAAAAGGTTTCTGGCAGGCATTGCAGAGAGAAAATGAAACGTTGAGAGGGGCCTTAGAATTGGGCCTGCAGAAAGAATTTAGGCTGGCTTTGGCTGAAATCATCAGCCAAGATATCGGCCAGGATTCTGTTTTAATCAACCAGGGCTCAAAAGACGGCCTTTCAGAAGGTATGCCGGTTATTACCCAAGAAAAGGTTCTTTTGGGCAGAATCACCGAGGCGTTTGACGACTTCAGCCGAGTTGCCCTTACTTCCCATCAAGAGAGTTCCTTTGACGTTGCCGTTCCCGACAGAAACGTTTCAGGCCTGGTTAGGGGCAGAGGCGGCCAATCTTTGGAGCTTGACCTTGTTTTTCAAGACAAGGAAGTCAAAGAAGGCGATTTGGTGATTTCTACTGCTTTAGGCGGCATTTACCCCAAAGGATTGCTGGTCGGTTTGATTAAAACAGTTGAAAGGAGCGACATCCAGCCTTTCTATCAAATAGTAGTTTCTCCGTTTTTTGACCTTTCAGAAACAAAGACGGTTTTAATAATTTTAGACTTTTAGATGATGCTCAGAAAAATTTTAGTTTACACCTTATTTTTTTATTTATTGGCTTTGCTTCAGACAACCATTTTGGCCGGGTTTGAAATGCTGGGCGTCATTAACCTTATTTTCGTTTCAGTTGTTTTAATCAACCTTTTTGACCAAGCAAAAGATTACTCTGGTATTTATGCCGGCTTGAGCGCCGGGTTTTTTCTGGACATATTTTCCGCTGCTTTTATCGGCCAGAATATTTTAATTCTTTTGGCCCTGGCTTTATTCATTAAAATAGTGCTGAAAAAATATGTTTGGCCCCCAGCTCTATAAAAAATTTAAAGTCAAGAAGTTTAAGAAAGAAATAGAACCCCAGGAGATTTTATTGGACTCGCTGGCCCAGAAAAAAGAAGAAGAGTTTGGCATTTCAGAAAGAAAGCTGGAGATTCCTTTGTCTCAAAAAGTTCTGCGGGGGCTCTGGCTCGGCTTTTTGGTTTTAGTTTTGTTTCTTTTCGGCAAAACCTTCCAGCTGCAGATTCTGGAGGGCCAAGCTTATGCCCGGCAATCAGCCGAGAACAGGTTTGTCATTCGCCAAGTCCAGGCCCAAAGGGGCGTTATTTACGACAAAAACCTCAACCAGCTTGTTTTTAACAAGCCCAGTTTTGATTTTGTTTGCGATGGAGAAACAATGGCAGAAAACCTTGACCACCAAAGCTTAATTATTTACGAGACAAAGATTGACGAATATCCGGGCTGCGAAATTAATAACAACACTGCCAGGGAGTATCTGCCGGGTTCGGCTTTCAGCCATGTCATTGGTTATCAGAGAGAGACCGGAGAAAAAACAGGCCTGGAGGAATATTACGACGCTGTTTTAAGAGCCAAAGCCGGCGAAATGCAAATTACTCGGGATGTTTACGGCAACCCTATTGCCAAAGAAGTCGTCAGCCAGCCGTCATCCGGCCAAAGTTTGGTGCTGCATTTGGATGCGGGATTGCAAAAAAAACTCAACCAAGTTTTGGACAGCGCCATTAGAAGCATTGGCGCCAAAAGCGGGGCGGCAATAGCTTTAAACCCAAAGACCGGCGGCATTTTGGCTCTAACGAGCTTTCCCAATTTTGACAACAATCTTTTCAGCCAAGGCATGTCTCAAGAAGATTGGCAGGATTTAAACAACAATCCTTATCAACCGCTTTTTAACCGAGTCATTGCCGGCGAGTACCCGATCGGCTCCACTATCAAACCATTGATCGCTGCGGCCGGGCTGGAAGAAAACCTTATTTCTCCGGACAAAAGCATTCTTTGCCAAGGGTTGATTGAAGTTGAGCACCAATACGACCCGGAGATAGTTTATAAATTTCATGACTGGACAACTCATGGCTGGACTGATTTAAGGCAGGCGATTGCTCGATCGTGCAATGTTTATTTCTACCGTTTAGGCGGCGGTTATGAAGACCAGACAGGATTGGGACCTTCCCGCATCAAAAAATACCTTGAGTTTTTCGGCTGGGGCGAGACAACCCAGATTGATTTGAGGGGTGAGGCCGAAGGATTGATTCCCGATCCCGACTGGAAAAAAGAAGTGATTGGCGAGCCCTGGTGGGACGGCGATACTTATTATCTGGCCATTGGCCAGGGTTATATTTTAGCCACGCCGCTTCAGGTGGCTGCTGCTTTCGGGGCGATAGCCAATGGGGGAATTCTTTATCAGCCCCAGATAGTTCAAAGAGTTTTGGACGGCGAGGAAAAACAGCCTCAAGTTATTCGTGAGAATTTTATTGACCCGGAAAATCTCCAAATCGTCAGGGAGGGCATGAGAGAGGCGGTTGTTTATGGTTCCAGCGTTTTATTGAACTCTTTGCCGGTGCAAGCAGCGGCTAAAACCGGTACTGCTCAAACCGGTCAAGAGGAAGTTTATCATAACTGGGTAACGGTTTTCGCTCCTTACCAAGACCCTGAAATAGTTTTGACCGTGCTCATTGAAAATGTCAGGGGTTTGCAGTCAGCTGTTCTGCCCGTGGCCCAAACAGTGCTCAATTGGTACTTTTCCCCTTGACAAAGGTCTGGCGCTGGGTATTATGAGTTAATGCAAATTTTATGGAAAAGTACTTAACGCCTGAAGGCTTGGAAAAATTGAAAAAGGAATTAAGCTATCTTAAAACAGTCAAACGGAAAGAGATTGCCGAACGGCTGGAAAAGTGTCTTGCTTACGGCGATTTGGCCGAGAATTCAGAATATCATGAAACAAAAGAAGCCCAAGGGTTTTTGGAGGGCCGTATTTTGGAGTTGGAAGACCTGCTTAAAAATGCCGTGGTTGTTGAGGAAAAACAAAAAAATGTCATTCATATCGGTTCAACCATTTTAGTGCAGTCAGGCGCTGACAAAGCAACATTTAAGATTGTCGGGGCGGAAGAGGCCGACCCTTTGGTCGGCAAAATTTCCATTGATTCTCCTTTGGGAAAAGCTCTGTTTAACAAGTCCAAAGGAGTGGATGTAAAAGTTGAAACCCCCGGAGGCAAAATTAAATACAAAATCCTCAAGATAGATTAATTTGTTTGGGACCGAATTTCGGACAATCTTAGCTCGCTTTTAGCGGGCCTTTTTTGTTTTGACCATATATGTAAAATGAAGTAGTATGGAATTAGGTATTAAATATGCCGATCTCAAATATCCGGAAAATCAGGCTCAAGAAATTAGAGGCGATTAAAAAAGCCGGGATTAATCCCTATCCCATTAAGACCAAAAGAACTCATTCTATTGAGCAAGTTTTGGTTGATTTCGAAGCGCTTTCCCGCGCCCAAACCAAACTAAGTTTGGCTGGCAGGATTAGAGCCAGGCGGGAGCACGGCGGCTCCTGCTTTATACATATTCAAGACGGCACAGCCGCTCTGCAGGCCTATTTCAAGCAAGACAAACTGGGAGAAAAAAATTATAAATTCTTCCTGGATAATTTTGACGTAGGCGACTTTATTGAAATTGCAGGCCCTTTGTTCAAAACAAAAAAAGGAGAAAAAACAATTGAAGTTTCTTCTTTTAAAATGCTGGCCAAGTCTCTTTTGCCTTTGCCGGAAAAATGGCATGGCCTGAAGGACGTTGAAGAAAGATTCAGAAAAAGGTATTTGGATTTGCTGATGAATCCAGAGGTCAAAGAGAAGTTTGAAATGAGAAGCAAGACAATCCAAGAGCTGCGCCATCTTTTATCAATCCAAGGGTTTTTAGAAGTGGAAACGCCGATTCTCCAGCAAATTCCCGGCGGCGCTCTGGCCAAACCATTCAAGACCCACTTGAATGCCTTGAACCTTGACCTTTATTTGAGAGTGGCTCCCGAGCTTTATTTGAAACGGCTTTTGGTGGGCGGTTTTGACAAAGTCTGCGAGATTGGCCGCTGTTTTCGCAACGAAGGTATGGATAGTTTCCACAATCCCGACTTCACTATGGCGGAATTTTACTGGGCTTATCAAAACAGAGACGGGTTAATGGACTTTACTGAAAAACTCATTATTGACTTGGTTAAAAAAACCAAAGGAGTTAACCAGTTTAGTTATCAAGGCAGCAAGATAGATTTGCAAGCTCCCTGGCCAAGGATTAAATTTGGAGATTTGCTTAAAAAATATGTTCAGATTGACGTTGAAAAGGCGGGCGAGCAGGAACTTGCGGCAACGATGTCAAAACTCGGCATCAAGGTTGAAAAGGGGGCCAGCAAATGCAAGATGCTTGATGAGATTTACAAGAAGATGTGCCGGCCAAAACTAATTCAGCCGACTTTCATTATTGACCATCCAATCAGAATGTCTCCTTTGGCCAAAGCAAAAGAAGAAGATTCAAGATATGCTGACAGGTTTCAGCTGGTTGTGGGCGGAGTGGAATTGGTCAACGCCTACTCTGAACTGAACGATGCCTTAGAGCAGGAAAAACGTTTTAAATCAAAGCTAAGCCAGGAAAGAATGGACAAAGATTTTATTGAGGCATTGGAGTATGGTATGCCGCCGGCCGCCGGCTGGGGCATGGGAATTGACAGATTGGTCGTACTTTTGACCGACTCCCATAGTTTGCGAGAAGCTATCTTATTCCCAACCATGAGACCAAAAAATCACTAATATATACGAATCTAATTCGCAAATATTCGCAAATAAAATTAGTAAAAATTCGCGGTGTATGCTCGATATAAAGTTCATTCGGCAAAATCCAGAGAAGGTTAGAGAAGGTTGTCATAAAAAAGGTGTTAAGTGCCAGATTAACCAGATTTTAGATTTGGATGAAAAAAGGAGGGGGCTTTTGCAAAAAGTAGAAGGTTTGAGGGCTCAGCAGAAAAAACTTGGCAAAGATAATATTCAAGAAGCCCAAGGAATAAAAACTCAGATTAAGCAAATAGAGCCAGAATTGGAAAAGGTTGAAAAAGATCTCCAAAATTTATTGCTTCAAGTTCCTAATTTACCACAAGATGATGTGCCGGTGGGTAAAGATGAAAGTGAAAATAAAGTTTTGAGAGAAGAAGGCAAAAAGCCAAAATTCAATTTCAAACCTAAAGATTATTTAACCATTGCCGAAAAATTAGATTTAATTGATGTCAAGAGAGCGGCCAAGGTTGCCGGCACCCGTTTTGGTTATCGGAAGGGCGAGGCGGTTTTGCTTGAATTTGCTTTGATAAATTTAGTTTTAGATATTTTAACAAAAGAAAAATTTATTCCAGTAGTTCCGCCAGTTATGATAAAACCGGAAATGGCTGTGGGTATGGGATATTTAGAACAAAGTAATGACGAAGAAGCTTATTTTATTGAAAAAGATCAGCTTTATTTAGTGGGCACTTCCGAACAAACCATTGGAACAATGCATGCTGGCGAAATCTTTCAAGAAAAAGAATTACCCAAAAGATATGTTGGCTTTTCAACCTGTTTTCGCAGAGAAGCCGGCTCTTATGGCAAAGATACCAAAGGAATTTTTAGAGTTCATCAATTTAATAAAATAGAAATGTTTAGTTTTTGCCACCCCGAAAAATCAAAGGAGGAGCATCAGTTTCTATTGAAAATGGAAGAAAGGTTAATGCAATCTTTAAAAATTCCTTACCAAGTAGTTCAAATATGTACTGGCGATTTAGGAATACCGGCAGCCAATAAATATGACATTGAGACTTGGCTACCCTCTGAAAACAATTATCGAGAAACGCATTCTACTTCCAACTGCACTGATTTTCAATCAAGAAGGCTGAAAATTCGTTATCGTAGCCAGAAGGGATTGGAATTCGTTCACACTTTGAATGGTACAGCTTTTGCCATTGGCCGAACTTTAATCGCTATCATTGAAAATTACCAGCAAAAAGACGGCAGTATTGAAGTGCCTAAGGCCCTACAGAAATACACTGGGTTTAAACGGATATCTGGAGGTCCGACCTCCCGAAATTAACGTAATATTAGGAGGTCGGACCTCCCAAATATTATGGGAGAAATACTTATTCTTCACGGTTGGGGGTCGTGCGCCAAAAACTGGCAGAGGGTGAAAGACGGTTTGGAAAATGGGGGATACAGGGTTTTTGTTCCCGATCTGCCTGGTTTTGGAGATAATCCGCCATTAGAAAAAGCTTGGTTGGTCGATGATTATGTTGAATGGGTGAAAGATTATGGCGAGAAAAATAATATCTCACAGTTTTTTCTATTAGGTCATTCTTTTGGCGGCAATATTGCTTTTAAGTTCGCTCTGAAATATCCAGAAAGAATTGAAAAATTAGTCTTAGTAGACCCAGCTTTAATCAGGGTAAAGAATGCTAAAAGAGAAATTATGGCCAAAATGGCTAAGATTTTAAAGCTATTTGCCTTTTTGCCTTTTTATTGTTCAGTCCGGAAAATTTTTTATAGATTTATTGTTAGAAGTGACTATCCCGATACCGAAGGGTCAATGAGAGAGACTTATTTGAGAGTTGTTAAAGAAGATTTTTCAGGCCTTGTGTCCGATATTTCAGTGCCGACATTATTAATCTGGGGAGAGAGAGATAAAATTACGCCTCTAAAAGACGGTTATTTTATCAAAGAGAGGATTGCTAGAGCAGTGCTCGAAGTCCTGCCTGGCGTTGGCCATAGTTCCCAATCAGAAAATCCAGAATTATTAATTGAAACCATTCTAAAACATTTATGACATCTTTGTTTGTAATTTTCATTTCTCTTTTTTGGTTCATTGTTTTTGCCAAGAAGCTTTTCTTCTGGGTTTATCTTTGGCAGTTAAAAGAATATCACATTGGCCGGTTGCGGGACCATTTCCGCACCTACAAAGGCAAGAGATTGATTCTTAGCTATTTGTTGCTGGCTAAACTTTTGATTCTTTCGGGCATATTCATTTTCGCCAAGCTCAACTTAACGGAAATTAAGACTTACTTGGTCTATTCGGTTGGGCTGGTTTTCTTGGTTGAAACCTTATTTATTCTAAGAAACTTGCGGCGTCAAAGCTTGAAGGGGCCGGTTATGACCAGAAAAACCACCACTATTTTAAGCACCGGCCTTTCCCTGCAGGCGTTGATTTTGTTCGCTCTATTTGTTTTGGAGTTAAATATCAACAGGTTTGCTTTTTCTCTTTTGTTTTTGGATGTTTTAGCTCCAATAATCTTTTCGGTTTTGGTTTTAGCTTATCAGCCTTTGGCTGTAATTTTGCGTCACAGAATCATCAAACAAGCCAAGCAAAAAAGAACTCAATTTAACAACTTATTGGTTATTGGGGTGACGGGCAGTTATGGCAAGACTGCGACCAAAGAGTATTTGGCTACAATCTTGTCTGAAAAGTTCAAGGTTTTGAAGACCAAAGAGCACCAGAATTCAGAAATCGGCATTTCTTCGTGCATTTTAGACGAGTTAAAACCCGAACACGAGATTTTTGTCTGCGAAATGGGAGCTTACAATAGAGGAGGCATCAAACTGCTTTGCGATATTGCCAAGCCAAAAATTGGGATTTTAACCGGTATCAATGAACAGCATATGGCCACTTTTGGTTCGCAAGAGAATATTATCAAAACCAAGTATGAACTGATTGAATCTCTGCCTCAAAACGGTTCAGCTTTTTTTAACGGAAACAATAAGTATTGTTTGGAGCTTCACAATAAAACTCAAATCAAAAAAAAGCTTTACGGCCAAGAAGCTGTCACTCCCCAAGAAGAAAATCTGGCCGGAGCCAAAGCAGCGGCCCAGGAATTGGGTTTGAGCCCGGAAGAAATTGCCAGGGGCTGTCAAAAAATCAAGCCCTGGCCGGAACTGAAAAAAGGCCTCAATGGTTTGAATATTGTTGACGCCACTTATTCGGCCAACCCCGACGGCGTTATGGCTGATTTGGAATATTTAAAAACTCGTCAGGGCAAGAAAGTCATTATTATGCCTTGTTTGATTGAGCTGGGCAAGGCGTCAAAAGAAGTTCATTTAAAAATCGGCCAAAAGATGGCTGAAGTCTGCGATTTGGCTATTATCACCACCAAAGACAGGTTTAAAGAGATAAAACAAGCAGCTCCCAACGTCGTGTTGATTGAAAAGCCAAATGAGATCCTTGAAAAAATCAAAAGCTTCTGCCAGCCCGGCGACACAGTCCTCTTAGAAAGCCGAGTGCCATCTCAAGTTATTAAAGCATTAGAATGAGAGTAATTGAAATAAAAGAAAAAACAGCTTGGGAGAGTTTTTTTGGCAATGTTCAAGAAAAGAGTTTTTTGCAGAGTTGGAATTGGGGGGAGTTTCAGCAAAAGATGGGCCATAAGATTTGGCGTCTTGGTGTGTATGATGGTCAAGACCTGGTCTTGACCAGCTTGGCGGTGAAGGTGGCGGCCAAGAGGGGGACTTTTTTATTGGTTCAGCACTGCGTTGGTTTTTCAGAGACATTGTTGAATAAGCTGAAGGAAATCGCCAGAGAGGAAAATTGTAATTTTATCAGAGTTGCTCCGCTTTTGGAGAGGAACGAGGAAAATAAGAAAGTGTTTCAAGGTTTGGGATTCCGAGAAGCTCCTATGCACGCTTCGGCATACGAGGCAACTTTGAAACTTGATCTTGCTCCGTCAGAACAAGACCTTTTAGCCAAGATGCGCAAAACCACCCGTTATTTAATCAGACAAGCCCAAAAAAATAAAGACATTGAAATATTCCGGAGCGACAATATAGAAGATGTGGCAATTTATGATAAACTTAATAAAGCGGTTGCCCAGCATCAGCATTTCGTTCCT
>Ga0180007_10004488_pt1 | contig 14775 bp, 13 predicted proteins | sample MM_PC_MetaG_FD_121122 | JGI IMG/M metagenome (GOLD analysis project Ga0180007, IMG submission 121122) | Groundwater microbial communities from the Aspo Hard Rock Laboratory (HRL) deep subsurface site, Sweden - MM_PC_MetaG | ecosystem: Environmental > Aquatic > Deep subsurface > Groundwater... | reverse complement strand
TTTTTTTTTTTTTTTTTTTTTTTTTTTTTTTTTTTTTTTTTTTTTTTTTTTTAAAATAAATTTTTTTAAAAAATTTTTTAAAAAAAAAAGTTATCAACATATTTTTTTTTGCAAAAAAGTTATAAAATTATAGTAGCTAAGAAATAAAAATAAAAGTTGGTCGTTTTTATTTTTACTTCATAAAAAAAGTTGGCTTAATCTGCCTTAAAAAATATTTCATACTTTTTATTATAGGTGCTGTATTTTTTGAAAAAGATTTTTAAATATGGTTAAAGCAAAAAAAGCTGTTAAAAAGAAAGTAGTTAAAAAAGCTGTTAAGAAAACAGTTAAGAAAGCTACTAAAAAAGCAGTTAAAAAAGTTACTAAAAAGAAAGTAACTAAAAAACCAGTTAAGAAAGTTACAAAGAAAAAAGTAGTAAAGAAGGTTGTTAAGAAAGTAGCTAAAAAGAAAGTAGTGAAAAAGAAGAAATAAAGATTCTAGAATCTTTGTTTAAAAAACATCAATCGCAAGGTTGGTGTTTTTTTTGTTGTAGTGGAGACGGCGGGAGTCGGTCACGAATCACTAATTCTTTTATTCGTCCTTCGGACTCTAAAAGCCTAAGTGTTCGCGACCCCACCTCGCGACAATTTTCTTTTTTTCGGTTAATATCTAAAAAAAAGAAAATCGTAGACCGCTCCGGTTTTCAACTCCCACTCGCAAGGCACGCAGGTGTTTTTTAAAAATGGTGGGAATCGGTCCCCAGTTCTAATTATTTTAGTTCGCCCTGCCTGCCGGCAGGCAGGTTCGCTCCTAAAATAATAAGAACTCTTGACCTCGCTCACTCGTTTTTTCTTCGCTTCGCTACGAAAAAATATACTCGTTCGTTTCGATTCCCGCCGTCTCGAGATGGCGGGAATCGGTCACGAGTTACTAAGTAAAATTATTCGTTCGCAGGCTCACTCTAATTTTACTAAGTACTCTCGACCCCGACTCAGAAAATCTCGGATTTTCTTCCGTCTTTCGATTCTTATATAGTGGGAATCGGTCTCCAGTTCTAATTATTTTAGTTCGCTTCGCTCCTAAACTAATAAGAACTCGCGACCCCGCTCACTCGTTTTTTTCTTCGCTTCGCTACTAAAAAATACACTCGTTCGTTTCGATTCCCGCCATCTCTCACAAACACAAACGACACCAAAGCTAATGCTTTGGTGTCGGTGTTTGTGGAGACGGCGGGAATCGAACCCGCATGTGATGATAATTTTGGAATGAATTTACAATATATATTTTATTTTTTGTGTTTAGAGAAAATAAGTTAGAAATAAACAAAACCTTATAATCTCGATTTTCTTAGTTTCGGAAATTTAGCGAAAAAATTAAATTTCTATATCCTAAAAATATTATGCCGAAATAGATTATTTAGAAATTCATCTAGATGACACCAGTCGCTTTAAAGCGAATTATGGACTTTTCGTTTAACGAATTAAGCGAACGCCAATGCTGGAGCAGTGAAGTAAGGTGAAACCATTCTTCCTGCTGTTTTAGTTAAGTCTGCACTTAAGCTGTTCTATTTTTTTACGAGCTTAATAGAATACTCGATATTGCACATAACAAAAGGAAACCACCAGCGAAGCCAGTCATCCCCCTAAAACATTTTATTTTGTAAATTGAAATTTACAAAATAAAATGTTCGGGCGAACATCTATTTAATTTTTTGATAAAAATTAAATAGATGTTTTAGCCACTGAACACAATAAAATGCTTTAGGTGAATGATTGGATCTTGTTTTCTTTTTAATGTTTTTTCTGGATTGCTTCCCCAGCACTTTGTTACAACTATATAAATAAAATTTATCAAAAAATAAATAATAATTTTTAAAATAAAAGTAGGTAATTTAATTCAAAGTGCTGGATCGCAAAGACGAAGAGTAAATCTTTTCGTTAAGGATTTTGCGAAGCAAAATCCGTCTCTGCGAGAAGTGAAGCGTAGAGGAACGACGAAGCAGTCCAGTTTTTAATTTTTCAAAGATCTAACGGTCTAGAGCTCCCTTTATTTCTCTATCGGAATCCCTCTTCATATCTTTCTTTTTGATGTCTTCTCTGTGGTCGTATTTCTTTTTTCCACGAACCACTGCTATTTCTATCTTGATTTTATTTCCCTTATTATACAGTGAAAGTGGTATAATTGTCAATCCTTTCTGGGATTCCTTATCCATTAGCTCTGAAATTTGTTTTTTGCTAAGTAAAAGGGTTCTATTTCTAAGAGGGTCGTAGTCTTCGGGAGTATTATTTGGTTGGTATGGTGGAATATTAAGGTTAAAAAGAAGAGCTTCTCCTCCACGAATACCAATGTAGGTTCCTTCTAAGGAAGCCTTGTTGTTTTGAATAGATTTCACCTCAAAACCAAGCAATTTGATTCCTGCCTCATATTTTTCCAATATTTCATACTTTAGACCAGCTTTTTTATTTTTTGCGTATGTAGTCATGCCTTTATGGTAGCATTTATTATTTGTTTTTGGTATATTCAGTTTAGATATGTTTCTTATAAAACAAAGGAGGGTATATGAACAAAATTGAAAGAGTAACAACTGAAATGTTTTCTTCAACTTTAAGAAAGGTTATGATATTAACCGCCACAAATTGTTTTAATAAATTTGATCATACTATTGTTTGGGCAATAGATATGATGTATCAGAGATTTATTAAAAAATTAAAAACAGGAGAAATTAGAAATTTTAAACACCCTCATTCAGTAAGAATCGTAAAAGGATTTTTTTTGGCACCAGGGGTTTTGTTAAAAAAAGGAGATGTTTTTTCTTCCCATTCTGGAAAATGGGAGGTCTGTAATAGCTCTGTTGTTGACACAATTTTAACAGAGGATGAATTCATATGGGTTCGTCCTGCAAAAAAATAATCAGGTTAGTCCCCCTTTTAAAAATCTTAACAAGATTTTTAAAAGGGGGACTTTGATGTATAATAGATTGGAAAAATAAAAACTAAAAATTGTAAAAAATATGGCAAAAAAACATAACACAAAAAATAATAATAAAAAAAGTAGCCCAATCAAACTTAAGAACAAATCATTCTTAGGTTTGAATTTAAGTAAAAAACCTACTAAATTTGGGTTTTTAAAAAATATTTTTAATACAATTATAATTTTCTTGTTGATTTTGATAGCCTACTCAATGATTCAAGAGGGAAATAAGGAGATTGAAGAAATTTCTATTTCTGAATTAGTCAGTGGAATTACAGCGGGGGAGGTGCAATCTATTGAAATAGAAGGAGAAAAGCTTTCTGTTCTATATATAGATGAAACTATTAAAGAAGCTAAAAAAGAAACAGAGTCTTCACTTTCTGAATCTCTAATCAATTATGGAATCACACCTGAACAATTAAATACAATTAATATAGTAGTTAAAAAAGAATCAGGACTTCAATTTATGTTGTTGATGTTAGCCCCTTTCTTAATCCCAGTTTTATTTATCTTCATTTTCTTTTGGTATATCTCAAGACAAGTCAAAGGTTCTAGTATGCAAGCTTTTTCTTTTGGAAGTTCTAAAGCTCGTCTAACAGACCCAAAAGACACAAAACAAAAAGTGACTTTCAAGGATGTAGCCGGAGTAAAAGAAGCTAAAGAAGAATTATCTGAAATAGTAGATTTTCTAAAAAGTCCTAAAAAGTTCTTGGATATTGGAGCAGAAATTCCTAAAGGAGTTTTGCTAATGGGAGCTCCTGGAACTGGGAAAACTTTGTTAGCTAGGGCTGTGGCAGGAGAAGCTAATGTCCCATTCTTTTCTATTTCTGGTTCTGAATTCGTAGAAATGTTTGTAGGGGTAGGTGCTTCAAGAGTGCGGGATCTATTTGGTGTGGCTAAAAAAATGGCCCCCTCAATTATTTTTATTGATGAAATTGATGCTGTCGGAAGAGCTAGAGGGGTAGGAACAGGAGGGGGAAATGACGAAAGAGAACAAACCTTAAATCAAATCCTAGTAGAGATGGACGGATTTGACCCGAATGGAAAAGTAATTGTTTTGGCTGCTACAAATAGACCAGATGTTTTGGATCCTGCTTTGTTACGCCCAGGAAGGTTTGACCGAAGAGTAATGATAGATGCTCCTGACAGAAAAGATAGAGAAGCTATTTTAAAAATTCATTCAAAAAAGAAACCTTTTGCAGAGGATGTTAATCTTGAAACAATCGCAGAGAGAACCCCAGGATTTTCTGGTGCTGATTTGCAATCATTAATGAACGAAGGAGCGATTTTGGCAGCTCGGGAAAGCCGCAAAAAAATATCTCAATTTGATTTAGTGCGTTCAATTGAAAAAGTAATGTTGGGACCAGAAAGAAGAAGTCATATTATGACAGATGAAGAAAAGAAAATAATTGCTTATCATGAAATAGGGCATGCTTTGACAGCGACTTTATTACCTTATGCTGACCCTGTTCACAAAATATCAGTGGTTTCTCGTGGAAGAGCCGCTGGTTATACCATTAAATTACCTGACGAAGAAAAGAGTTTATATTCTAAAAAGTATTTCTTAGATGATATTGGTGTTTCTCTAGGAGGTTATCTAACCGAAAAAATGATTTTTGGGGATGTTACTACAGGAGCTTCAAATGATTTACAGGTTGCTTCTGCTTTAGCTAGAAATATGGTGACAAAATATGGAATGTCTGAAAAACTAGGACCGATTGCTTATGAAAAAAGTTCTAAATTGTTGTTGCCAAATTATGGAACGGAAAGTAATAATTACTCAGAAGAGACTGCAAAAGAAATTGACAATGAGGTAGAAGAAATTATAAAAGGAGAAATGCTTAAAGTTCAAAAAATTTTGGAAGAACATAAAGGAGCTTTGAAAATGATTTCAGAAAAGTTAATGGAAGTGGAAACTTTAGAGAGAAATGAATATGAAAAGCTTTTAATTTTGAACGGGATTGAACCAAAGGATTTTATTAAACCATCTATGGGTTTGAGTAAATAGAAATGTTAATAAAGTGAAATTTTTTAAAAAAATAACAATTCAAATCTTCAAAAAAACAATTATTGTGGTTGTGTCTTTGTTTGTGATTTATTCTGTTGGTTTAGCTACTGGTTCTGGAATAAATACCCTAAATATTGATACAGAAGCTATAAATTTTGATAGAATTCTTTTTGTTCCTGGAATAAACACTAATGCTTCAGATTTAGTTCGTTGGAAAAGGGATTTAACCTTTAATTTTCCAGAAAAAGAAATTATTTTTATTGATGATTTTGTTTATTTTTATTGGCAAGATGATAAAACTGAAAAAATAGTTAATAAAGGGGTAGAGATTTTGAATGATGGTAAGAGTACATTAGTTATTGCTCATAGTTATGGTGGTTTATTAGTTAAGTCTATTATAGAAAAAGCTGAAAACGGAAATGTGGTTAAGTTAATTACTATGGCTTCTCCTCATAAAGTTAATGCACTTGGAGTGGCAGAATCTAAAACATTTTTGGAGGTTCCAGAAGAAGTGAATGTGCCTACATATTCTTTTGGAGGTTATGTTGATTGGATGGTTTTATTTCCAGACTCTAATGTAGAGGATTCTCAACATGAAGATTTGTGGTCAGGTCATAGTGGATTCTTGTTTAATAAGGATATCCGTAAGAAAGTATTAGAGTTCGCATTGGGTTTGAGTTATGTTGAATAGATTGATTTAAATAGAGATTTGAGATAATATTTATAAATACTAATGCGTGTGTAGCTCAGTTGGTAGAGCGCAGAGCTTATACCTCTGTGGTCCCAGGTTCGAGTCCTGGCACACGCACAAAAATACTTAAAACCAAAGCGTTTAGCTTTGGTTTTAAGTATTTTGTGCTTCCTATTCAAAATGAATAAGTTTTTCAATTTTAGCGATTTTTTGAGCAGTTAGGGGGTAATCTTGTAAATCAGGATTATCCTCTATTAATTTTTGGGCTTCTGTGCGGGCAGCTTCTACTAATTTAAGATTTTTAATAGCTTCCATTCCTAAATCAGAAACTCCCCATTGTTTATTTCCAATTAACTCTCCAGAACCTCTTAATTCTAAATCAAATTCAGCTAATTCAAATCCGTTTTTGGCAGTCTTTAAAGCACTCAGTCTTTTTATAGTATTATCTGATTTGGTGTCACTAAAAACAAAACAATAAGCTTGATGGTTAGAACGAATTACTCGTCCCCTTAATTGATGAAGTTGAGCTAGCCCGAATCTCTCTGCTCCTTCTAAAATAATCACAGTAGCATTGGGAACATTTACTCCTACTTCCACCACAGAAGTAGCCACTAAAATATCAATTTTGGCTTCTGTGAAAGCATTCATAATTTCTTCTTTTTCCGCAGGTTTCATTTTGCTATGTAGGACTCCTATTTCATATTCAGGAAATATTTCTGCTTTGAGTCTTTTAGCTTCTTCGACAACTGATTTTACTCTCAAGGCTCCGGCTTTATTAGGATCGGCTTCTTCAATGCGAGGACAAATAACATACATTTGTCTGCCTTTTTTAAGTTCTAATTTTATTTGTTCATAGGCTTGATTTCTTTTATTCGGAGTAACTATTTCTGTAATAATTGGTTTTCTTCCATGAGGCATTTGATCCAAAAGGGTTAAATCAAGGTCTCCGTAAATACTCAAAGCCAATGTTCGAGGAATAGGAGTGGCTGTCATAGATAATAAATGCGGAGTAAGTTCTTTTGTGCCTGACTCGGTGCTATTTTTCCTAGTTAATTTTTGTCTTTGTAATATTCCGAATTTATGTTGTTCATCGATAACAATAAAAGCCAAATTTTTAAATTCAACTGTTTTTTGAATTAAAGAATGTGTCCCGATCAAGATGGGTATTTCACCATTGGATACCCACTTCAGAAGTTGAGAGCGAGAAATTTTAGTCCAGTCAGTAGGGTTCACTTTGGAAGGAAATTTAAAACAACCTGAAGAAGTAATCAGTCCGATATTGATATTTAAATATTCAAAAAATTTAATAAAGGATTCAAAATGTTGTTTAGCTAAAATTTCCGTCGGGACCATATAGGCGGTTTGCAATCGAGCCGAAGGTCGGTCTTTGGGAGCAGTAGTAGTGATAGCATAAATAGTCGCTGCAGCCACCGCAGTTTTTCCAGATCCCACATCACCTTCAAGTAAACGATTCATAGCATAATCTTTTTTAAAATCATCTAAAATAGTTTTGATTGATGTTGTTTGAGAATCTGTCGGTTTAAAGGGGAAGCGGTCTATAAAATCTTTCAGCTCTTTTCTTGTTTTAGAAATTTTAAAAGAAGGATTTTTCTGATAAGCTGTTTTTTGTTTAGCTCGAAGAAGAGAAATAAAGAAAATTTCTTCAAAGGCGAATCTTTTTCTAGAAGCTTCGGCATCAGATTTTTTTTGAGGGGTATGAATCCAAATCAAAGCCGTTTTTAAGGTTGGAAGATTGTATTTTTTTAAAATTTTTTCAGAAATAGGATCTTGAATTTCGTCCATTACTCCTTCGGAAAATATTTTTAAAATTGTATGGTAAATCCATTTTGAACTTAAACCTCGGGTTTCAGGGTAAATCGGGAGAACAAAAGAATCTTTGTCTTTCTCCGAGAATAATGATTCATCAGAAATAATCGGCAAAGTGCTGACCTCATGATATTCTGGATTGGCTAAATATAATTTACCATTTCGTTCAGAAATAGTACCGGTAAACTTAGCAAAAGAGCCTTCAGGAAGCATTTTAGAGATATAGGCTTGGCGAAACCAAATGGCAGTAATTACTCCGGAAGCATCTTCAAGGACAGCTTCGGTCATAGGAATTTTTTTGTAATAGGCTTTAGTGGCTTTGATTTTTTTGACTTGGGCGTAGAGAATTATTTTCTCTCCCTTTTTTAAGCCTTTGATTTCTCTCAGATCTTCGGTGCTTTCGTATCGATTAGGGAAATAAAAAAGCAGGTCTTCAATAGTTTTAAGACCCAATCTCTTCAAAGCTTTTTTTTGAGTTTCGTTGATACGAAATTCTTTTTCTATTGTTGAATTTAAATTCATCCCGTTAGAAATACTTTATTAAAAGTGTTTCTAACGGGACTAGCCCCTAATTACTCTTAATAAATTACCTTAATTTAATTGATAATTTTTTCCCGTTTTTATCTTTCTTTTTTCTTTCTCTAACGGGATAAATATGATATGTTTATCATAGCATTAAATTGATTTGATTTTAATATCATAGTTTTTTATAAGGAGGACATTATGATATCGGCTAGTGATATAATCGGGGCAGTATTTTTTACAGTGATCCTCTAAAGTTCTTTATTTGGTTGGTGGCCTTTATAAGACCTCAGTAACATGGTCAGGGTTTTATTTTTTAAACCCTGACCCAATTTTCATATAAAGATTTAAAAAGCTTTTATCCCTTGAATTTAAATCTCTATGTGTTAAGTTGGTACAAGGTTGTTATTTTAATTGTTTTGTTTAAGGAGGTTAAAAGTGAAAGAAATTAAATTAGAAGTTAGGAAAACTTGTGGTTCTAACAAATTTATTACTTTAAAAGGAGAACCTACTGTTCTTCGTCTTATTGCGAAAAGATTAAGACGAGGAGGTCATTTAAATATTCCTAAAATAGGAAAAGTAAGGAGAGTAAAAAAGTGAGAGAGGACCATCGTGACGATAAGGCATTGAAAGAGTTTTTAATCTTTCAATGCCTTTTTTTATGTTATAATTAAAATAAGTGAAAAGTCTATAAAGTAAGGTCTATAAAGTTGAACCCGTTTGATATTAATTAAAAGTTAAATCATAAATCGTTATTTTTTAAAAAATATTTTTATTAGTTTAATAATATTAATTATTATGAAATCAGAAAAAATTTGGATATTAATAGGAATTGTTTTGTTGGCATGGTTTGGTTTAAGTTTTCTAGATAAACCAATTGAAAATTTAGAGGAAAGTGACGTTAACAATGATTCCATTGTGAAAAATCAAGAGAATCAAGGGAATCAGGAGAGCCAAGAAAGGGATTTAATTGGTTTAAATAATTATGAAAAAATGAGAGGACCTTGGAAATCATTAGATGATGAAAAATCAGTTATTGAATTCAGCGATAAATATAAAATTGATTTTTATGACGGAGCAGCTATGAGTGAAGGACCAATTATGCTTTATGACGAATATCCTATTACAAGAGAAACTCTTGAAAGTGAAAACGGAAAATATATGCTTTATGTATCAGGAGGTGAACAATTTTTCTATCAAATTGTAAAATTAGATGAAAACAATCTAGAGATGATTTATTTAGATAGGGGAAATACTCTTAAATACACAAGATAGCTTTTTAGGAAACCTGCCTGCCCACGCCTGCCGGCGCGCAGGGGCAGGCAGGTTAGGAATTAGCTAATTAGGGAAAAGACGGTCGCAAAAGCGACCGTCTTTTTCTTTCTTGCATTTTTTGATTATATTCTTATACTAATAATAGCTGTTAACTAATTTATAGAGGGGGGCTTATGGTTGCGCATCAATACCAAAATAAGAAAGAAAAAAAAGAACCAAATGATCCTTGTCCAAACGGTAGAGGAAAAAACTGCTGTCGAGTAACTGGCAATACAGGAAATTGCCGGTGTGGTGAAGGTGCCTGCGGAGGAGCTGATGTTGATATATCTGAACCTCCCTTCAATGGAAAGAAAGATATAGGAATTCTGACATCTCCACCCAAACCCAGCTCCTGCGATTAATTCGCAAAAAACCACTAAAAGGAAAGAAGTTTTTCCCTTTAGTGGTTTTAAATTTTAAATAAAACTACTTGGCAATTGAACTGCCAAGTAGTTTAAATTTTTTATTTTTCCCCACAAAAAGACTTGCGTTTTTTATGAAATTTGTTAAATTATAAAGTAGTTAGCCACAATTGTGGCTTAAGTTCTTAATTTTTTCAAAGGAGAGATATCCTATGAATCCCAAAATTTTTCCCAACAGCGCTTCTTATGAAGAAGTTGCCTTTTCCGGTCAGTCCGCAGCCACAATGAATGACGAGGTAGTCGTCGGCGCACAGGACAACAATTGCCTTAAATAGACGGTCTGGTCTGCCACTATCAAGGATAGTGGCAACTCAACAGGAGGAAAGTGATGCGATTCGATATTTAGCGCCAAAGGAATTGGCGCGGTACAAATTAATTCCATTTTTTTAAAATTGATTGATTTTAAAAAAAATCCCCCCGCAGATGCATGGGGGGATTTTTGTTTTGCATAAATTAAATAGCCCAACCGTCCGCCAGCTGGCGGAGGGCTATTTAATAGATATATTTTAAGCCCTTTTAATATATATAAAAAACTAGATTGTTTCCCCAGCACTTTGTTACAACTATATAAATAAAATTTACTCGACAAAGCAGCCTGCCTGCCCCTGCGCGTCCCAGCGCGCCGGCAGGCGTGGGCAGGCGTGGGCAGGCAGGTCCAGAAATTTAAAATTTAAAATCTAAAATTTATAATTCTAAACAAAAATACAACTCATTTGAGTTGTATTTTTGTTTAGGTTATTTTTTTCCAAAACTATAAACAGTATCTAACCATTTTTTTCTTTGATAAGAGCTAGACTTTTTCATAGAACCAAAATAATTTGTTTTGGTTAATTTAATCCCACAAAAACCTAATGTCTGTTTAATAATTTTTTTATGTAAATTACCTAAGAAAAACCTATATAACAAAGGCGGTCCATCCATGGTGATTATTAATTGCAGGGTGCGTCCTTTTAATAATTTTTTAGGTAGCCAGTTACTCTCTTTTTCAAACCTAAATCCAAAGGAAGGTAATAGTATTCTATCAAAAAATCCTTTAACCAAGGCTGGATAGGTGGCCCACCAAGTCGGATAAATTAAAACAATATGTTCTGCCCACTTTATTTTTTCTTGAGCATTAATTAAATCAGGTTCTAGTTCTTGAATTTTTTTGTATCCATTTCTTAAAACAGGGTCAAAGTCTAAATCCCCTAGGTAAATAGTTTTTATTTCCTTAGAGCTTTCATTTGCTCCTTTTATATATGACTGAGCCAAAGCCCCACAAAAAGAATCTTTAAGAGGATGTCCTAAAATAATTAAAATTTTGTTTTTACTCTTCATAATTTTTTGTTTTTTTAATTATATCTTAATTAATTTTAATTATCTTATATATTGTGAATATTTGATATAGATTTTTAAAAATAAATATGGTATTTTTTAGGTAGATATTAACTTGTTAAAAAAAGGAGGCTATTTTGACTAAAGAAAATAAAAGAAAAAGAAAAGGAGAACCTCCTCAAGAAGAAGAAACAAAAAAAGAATCAGGAGATGGACTCCGAGAAGCTTTAGGGAGGGCTTTTGAAAGAGCCCATCAATCAACAGGAATAGACGGAATTAAATTCAGAGTTCTTGGCTCTGGAATTGATTCTCTATAAATAAATAGGCGAAGTGATGGAAACACTTCGCCTTGGTTTTTTATATAGAAAAAAAGTTTAAAATATGTTAACTTATAGGGGTAATACAAATACGAAGATGTCTTGATTTGAGACCGAATCCCGACCGATTACAATTAAATAAAAACACGGAGAGGTGGGTGAGTGGCTTAAACCAGCACACTGCTAACGTGCCGAGGTGTTAAAACCTCCGAGGGTTCGAATCCCTCCCTCTCCGCAACATCGTGCTAGCACGAAATAGCTTTAATAAATAAAAAACACCTAATTAGGTGTTTTTTATTTATTATTATTCATTTAAATTTATATATTTTAAATTATCTATGGTGTTATATGATTATATTTTGTATTATTAATTAATATAATTGTATAAAAAATCAAATGAAAAAACTAAAAACACTTGATGACATTCAATCTGAGTATAAACAATATGAAGTTGATTTTATTTTTCCTGATAAGGATAAAGATATCCCGGTATATTTAGATGTTTATTTAATGTACGAAACAGATGATAAAATCTGGAATGAAGTTCAGGCTATGATGTTTTGGTATTTTAATGATTTACTTGAAAAATATAAAAATAAAAAGATTAATACTGCTAAACTACTAGAATTTTTACATTTTCCAGAAGCTCAGGAGTTAGGATTTGGTCACTGTGTAAAAGGAACAGAAGGTTCAGGAACAGCAGGAAAAAGAGCATTACTTCTTAAGGAAACTATTTTTGATAATCCTGATATAAAAAAAGTTGGGTTGAAAGCCTTGGCTGAATTAGTTATTCAAATAGAAGGTTTTGGCCCAGATCTTATATCTGATATGACTGCAGGATTTGCTCTTGATAACTTAATTAAATACACAAAAGAACAAGTTGAAACTTATGATTTAAAAACAATAACTGTTCCTTTACCAAGAGGTTTTGATTTTAATTCAAAAGAATGGAAACCTAGACTAAAAGTTAATCTACCTTATTTTAATAATGGAGAGTATAGGCTTTTAGTACCTAGGCATATAGTTAGAAAAATGCCAATTTTATCTACAGATGAATTTTATAAAGGTTTTCTTAAATATATACTTCAACATGAAGAAATATCGCGTATAAATTCTTTTGGTAGTATAGGAAAAGAACCTAAAGTATTAATAAAAGATATAGAAGAAAAATTACTTCGTCAATTTAAAGTTAAAGGAGTTATTTCTGCAGCAAGAAAACTTTCAGAAGAAAGACCAAAATTAATTAATAAATACGTAGATAATCCACATAAATTTGAGAACAAACGTAGACCGAGAAAACCTAAAATAAATTGGGATAAATATATAAAAGAAATAGAAAATATTATTCCAGGAAGTGAAATGTCTGCTGAATATAGTCAGATGTTAATGAAAATTTTCCAAGCTCTTTATGGGGATAATTTATTAAGAGGTAAAATAGAAACTCGTTCATTTGGTGATACTTATAGATATGATGTAAACTTTTTGAACGCATCAAAAACAAATTTTTTTAAAGTTATAGAGAAAACTAAAATTATTGTTGCCTCATTAATCATCGAAGCAAAAAATTTTGATAAAACAAAAGTAGGAAATAAGGAATTTAATCAAGCCTTAGGTTATACACTAAAAGATCGTAGAGAATTTATATTTTTAATACAAAGAAAGGATATTTCTAATAATGATATTAAACGTTCTCAACAACACTATCTTCGCCATGGAGTAATTATATTTCCACTATCTGATAAAGATTTAATAGATATGATTGAATTACGAAAAGAATCAGATAAAAATTTTGATTCAATTCTAGAAGAGCGTTTACAATCTATATTAAATGTTTAATTAATATTTATACTTTTCTTAACTATCTTTATTCTTGATTTAAAACATTTCATTAATTCTCTTTTTTCTTGATTTTCCCCCTCTTTCAAAATAAATTTTATATAATTTTTTATATCTACATCACTTACTTTGATTTCATTACTTTTACCAACAATCATATTTTGAAATTTTTTAAATCTCTTAATTTCTAATTTAATTTTATCTTCTATAAGAGTTTTTTTAAAATCTAATTTATCTACAAGTTTTTGTAGTTGTTTAATCAAATCAGTTTCATTGATATAACCACATTTACAATTTTTATCTTTTGCTTTAGTACAACCATAATATATATGACGGTTAAAATCTCCATTTTTTAACTTTTTAAATTTCTCACTTGCCGAAATTCCAGAACCACATAATCCACATTTCATAATTTTAGTAAATGCAAATTCTATATTTTCTTTTCTAACCAATTGAGAATTTTTTACTTGTTCTTGAACTAAATTAAACAATTCTTTTGTAATAATTGGTTTATGTTTCCCTTGATACCAATTACCACTACCTCTAGGATATTCAAAAGTTCCATAATAGAATGTGTTTTCTAATAATCGATAAATATTTCCTAAACTTAAATGTTTCTTTCCTAATTCTGTTCTGAAGTTTAAATCAAATCTAAGCCAATGATAAAGTTTTCTACCAGACCATTTTTCGTAAGCTACTTTTTCAAAAATTTGTTTTATAACAGGAGCTCTTTTTTCATCTATGATACACTCACATTTCCTATCCATTCTTTTTTCTTTGAAATATCCTGTGGGTGGACAAGTTGGCCATAATCCCATTTCACATCTGGTTCTTAATCCTCTTTTTACATTTATACCTCTATTGTCATTTTCTAATTTTGCTTGAGAACAAAGAATCATTAAAAGAAATTTTTCATTTGGAGAATTTGAAAATGTCTGTCCGTAAGTACGAATACCTAAAAGTTTTTTAGCATCCATTAAATCTACAACCGAACCAAGATCACCTGCATTTCTAGATAATCTATCAGGTGCCCATGTGAGGATAGCATTGAATCGTTCTTTTGATATATCAAGAAGTAATTCTTTAAAAACAGGTCTATTATTTGAATCTTTAGCTGATTTAGATTCTCTTCTAATATCAACAATTTCAAGACCTTCTCTTTCGGCTATCTGTAACATTTCTTTAACTTGTGATTCTATGGATAAAGCTTGCCGTTCATCTGATTCCGTACTTTTTCTTGCGTATAAACAATATCTCATTTTAATATCTGGAATAATTGCCGATTGAGTTTGTTGTGAAAATGTATTCGTTTCCATACCTATATTAATGACAGAGAAAGAGTCTTTTGCTAAGCATTTTGATGTCGACAACGTGTTGGTAACTTTCCTTAGCAAAACAAATGAACTGCGATATAATGAGTAGATAATACATTAAGGATACTGTATTATATCAATTGACAATACCTAAACTAAATTTACATTTAGCATGGTACAAATAAAAAACCTACGCGAATAAAAACGGCTACATAAGCCGGCACTTATTCGCGTAGGTCTGCACCCGAAAGGGAGGCAGGG
>Ga0180007_10004487_pt1 | contig 14778 bp, 22 predicted proteins | sample MM_PC_MetaG_FD_121122 | JGI IMG/M metagenome (GOLD analysis project Ga0180007, IMG submission 121122) | Groundwater microbial communities from the Aspo Hard Rock Laboratory (HRL) deep subsurface site, Sweden - MM_PC_MetaG | ecosystem: Environmental > Aquatic > Deep subsurface > Groundwater... | reverse complement strand
TACATAGAGAAGGAAAAGCCAGACATAGTGGCTCTAGAGCTGGACAGGTCCAGGCTGGCCGCCCTCACAGAGAAGAGACGCACCCGTCTGTCGCTCTCCATGCTGCCGAAGTTCGGCCTTACAGGCTTCATATTCGCATTGATAGGCGCCTGGGCAGAGAAGAAGATGGGGGACATAGTCGGCATCTCGCCCGGCGAGGAGATGCTCCTGGCAGCGAAGCTGGCAAAGGAGCACAATCTCAATGTGGTCTGCATCGACCAGCACATCACGATCACATTGAAGAGGCTCTCGAAAGGCATAACCTGGAAGGAGCGCTTCCGCTTCTTCTGGGAGATCATCACCGGCATATTCAACCCCAAGCGATTACCGTTCGACCTGAGGAAGGTGCCGGAAGACAAGGTCATCGAGAAGCTGGTGGAGCACGTCAAGATACATTATCCCAACGTCTACAGGGTGCTGATAGAGGAGCGGAACCACCACATGGCCTCAAGGCTCAACCACATAACAAAGCAGCATCCGAAGGAGAAGATCCTCGCAATCGTCGGCGCAGGCCACAGGAAGGGCATCGAGGAGCTGTTGAATCCGACAATATCTTACACATTCAGTGTGGGCCCAAAAACTATTTAAAACCCAATGCCTCGGCTAGTGGCATGGACATCATACTGCCCAGGTCTGAGTATGTATATAGGGTCAAGCGCTTCTTCCGCTTCACCAACAAGGAGCTGTACGATCTGGCAATATCGATCTTCGTCGTCACGCTGGTCTTCGCCTTCGATGACGGTCGCCAAGAGTTCAGCATCTTCCCTTGGCTGGGCAACTTCATCTCGGTCCTCATCCTTGTGGCTATAGCCTATGTTGCTCACGTTTCCATACAGAAACTGGTCGGTTTCATCCCAGGCTATAGGTCTGAGTACAAGGTATGGGGCTGGGGCATAGTCTTCGCCCTGCTGCTGACCTTCGTGACTCAGGGCAAGTGGGTATTCGTCGCCACAGGCGGAGTCTTTGTCTATGCCATGACAGCTCAGCGAATAGGCCATTTCCGCTACGGCCTCAGCGGTTCATATTCGATAATCATCGCTTCCTCAGGCGCCATAATCAACATCGCGATGGCGTTGTTCTTCAAGCTGTTCTTCCTGGTATCAGGCTCGCCCCTGATGTGGATGGCCATGAAGATAAACCTCTGGCTCGCCATATACAGCATGCTGCCCATCCCTCCTCTGGACGGCGGAACAGCCTTCTTCGGCGGCAGGCTGCCATGGTCGTTCTTCTTCGGCTTTGTGCTTGCAGGCGTGTTCATGATATGGCTGTTCAACAACGTGTTCACCATCATCTTCGGCACCCTCCTGCTTGCCATCATACTCTGGCTGATATTCTATTTGGTTGTTGAAAGGTTTGCTTACTGAGACCGTAACCTTCTTATATACCATAATCTAAATCCTCACCAATGCCAAAAAAAGGGGTGCACAGGGCTTTAGTCAGGTATGTGAGGAAGACCCACCGACATTTCCCGAAGGACAGGATAGTCACCCACCTGCAGAAGGCCGGACACACCAGGGAGACCATCGAGGCGGCTTTCAAGGAGGCAACGTCCACGAAGAGGATCTTGGGGGTCCCCTGGCATGATTACATGCTGTTCTTCGTGTTCTGCGCCTTCATAATGATAGGTGTCAACTTCTTCTTCTTGAGTGATGGTCAGCATGAGAGGATAGGCCAGGCTGAGATCGATGCCTGCATGCAGAAGGACGAGTACAATAAGAACTGGTGTCTCTTTGACCTCGGCCGCCGCAGCAATCGTAGGGACATCTGTGAGACCATCACAGAGCCCACCCTCATCAACTACTGCCTGGCACTTGTTCTCAAAGATGGATCCTACTGCGACCAGATCCTCGTGCCGAAGATCCGGCAGGAATGCGTCAATCTTCTGGCCATCCAGGGATAACCCTTAAAAACCCTCCTTGCTTCCCGGCATCAATGAAGCCGAGGCTGTATCAGGAGACGATCTTTCACGAGTGCACGCTGAAGAACTGCCTTGTCGTCTTGCCGACAGGCATGGGCAAGACCCTTATAGCGGTCATGCTGGCCAAGCACAGGCTGAAGTCATACCCGAATTCGAAGATTCTCATGCTCGCACCCACTAGGCCGCTGTGCCAGCAGCACTTCCAGACCTTCAAGGACAACATCGAGACACAGGAGATAACAATGTTCACGGGAATGATAAAGTCCGAGAAGCGCGCAGAGCTATGGAAGCAGGCCAAGGTCATCATCTCAACGCCCCAGGGCGTGGAGAACGATATCATGAACGGCAAGATCGACCTGAAAGATGTCTCCCTTCTCGTCCTCGATGAGGCGCATAGGGCCGTGGGTGATTACAGCTATGTCTGGATAGCCCAGCAGTACCACAAGAAGGCGAAATACCCCCGGATATTGGGCATGACAGCCTCGCCAGGCTCTGACGAGCAGGTCATCGATGAGGTCTGCCAGAACATTGTCATAGAATCCATCGAGATACGGACAGACACCGACCCTGACGTCCGTCCATACATACAAGAGGTCAAGCTGGACTGGAAGTACGTGGAGCTGCCCCCTTCCTTCAAGGAGATACAGAAGTTCCTCAAGGACTGCATCGGCTCCAAGCTGAAAGAGATGAAGGATCTGGGCATTCTGAAACGGCCCGTCGGCACGACCAGGAGGGAAGTTTTAGGGATGCAGGCCGAGCTGCAGGCAGAGATAGCCCAGGGCAACAAGGCATTCGAGGTATTGAGAGCCTTGTCGATTGCAGCAGAGATCATGAAGGTCCAGCACGCCCTCGAGCTCTTGGAGACACAAGGCATAACCTCCTTGGACCAATACATGGGGAAGATCATGGCCGATTCCTTGACGAGCAAGGTCAAGGCTGTGCAGAACCTGGCCAAGGACATCAACTTCAAGTCCGCCTTGATCAAGACCTCAGCAATGGCAGAGCAAGGCATCCAGCACCCAAAACTTGAGGAGTTGAAGAGGATCATCAAGGAAGAGTTCAGGCCGGGCATGAAGGTCCTGGTCTTCAACCAGTACCGTGACTCTGCACAGAAGATCGAGCAGGAGCTCAACGATATCCCCGGCATAAGGGCTTCGATATTCGTGGGGCAGATGAAGAAGGGCACCACCGGCATGACACAGAAGAAGCAGCTCGAGATGATCGACAGCTTCCGCAATGGGGAGATAAACATCCTCATCTCTACCTCAGTGGGGGAGGAAGGCCTGGACATCCCACAGGTTGATATGGTCATATTCTACGAGGCCGTGCCCTCGGCCATAAGGACCATCCAGAGGCGTGGCAGGACAGGCAGGACAGAGAAAGGCCGCGTCATCATGCTCACTACAAAAGACACGAGGGATGAGGCCTACAGGTGGTCTGCGCATCATAAGGAGAAAAGGATGTTCCGCACTTTGCAGCAGCTCAAGAGCAAGATACACACTAGGGTGATTGAGCAGCAGCATCACACCTTGGAGTCCTACATGGAGAAGGTGAAGATAATAGTCGATCACCGCCAGAAGTCATCCGCCATGATAAAGGAGCTCATGGACATGAACGCTGAGATCGAGGTGAGGCAGCTCGACTCTGCTGACATCCAGCCTTCTTCAAGGGTTGGGGTGGAGATAAAGAGGGTTCCGGACTTTGTCGATTCCATAATTGACGGCAGGCTGCTGGAGCAGCTCAGGCTGTTGAAGCAGAACTACGAAAGGCCCTTGCTGATACTCGAGGGTTCTGAGGATATCTTCAAGCAGCGCAACATCCACCCCAATGCAATCAGGGGCATGTTATCGACAGTTACCGTCAGCTATGGCATACCGATCCTCAATTCCAGGAATCTGCATGAGACCGCTGCCTTATTATATATAATAGCCAAGCGTGAGCAGGACAAGGAGCCTTCTGACTTCACGCCGCACGCGCTCAAGCCATCAAGAACCCTGAAAGAGCAGCAGGAATACATCGTGTCTGCATTGCCGGGCATCGGCATGACTTTAGCCAGACCCCTGCTCAAGCATTTCAAGACCATCAAGAACCTCATCATCGCTCCGCAAGAAGACCTCCAGGACGTCGACCTCATCGGCAAGAAGAAGGCCGAGAAGATAAGGGAGGTTTTGGATGGGGAGTATGATGATCAATAATTATTAACAATATTTATATACTTCAATTCTATTTTAAATTATATTCATGATGTTGAAAAAGGAAGATACGTTGGATTTGGAAATCAATGAATCAGATACAAAGGAAGATGTAAAAAGAAAAATTCAATTGTTATTAAAATTGAAATCTGACAAAGGGATGTTTCTTTCAGATAAGGATATTGTGTATTATTTTAAGAATTCAGTTTTTAATGAAGATTATATATATGAAATGTTGGATGAATTAGAAAAAGAAACAATAAACACAAATATTGTAAAACTTAAGTTATTTTATCCAAAAGGAAAAAACAAAGATTTTATTAAAAAGTTTGGAGATTATATCGTTAAAGTTGACCCTATTAGATATATGTTATATTCATGGTATATTCTGGTATTATTAACTTTAATTCCAATATTCAATACATATCAATTACACATGATATTCATGCCTATGTTTGTTTTTATTCTATATTTTTTTATTTCAAGAATTGTTATTTGGTTATCGAACAAATCCCTTTCATTTGATAAGTTTGATTTTGTAATGATTATTATGTTCATTGTATTTACTGTTGTAACTGGTGGAATATTGGCTATTTATACCACGCATTTTTCAAAGGAACAGTTCACAGCCACACATTTCGGAATGAGTATTGCAATTGGAGTTGCCTTAGCAAATTTTGTTAATAATCATTTAATACATCGAAGACGTCCAAAAGCAGCGATTACTAAGATTTCGTTACATTAGGTTATATCTTCCAATCTTTGTATCCGTTTCTCCATGGCTAGATGAGTCGAGAACAACGAGAGCAGTCCGCCCCTGAAAGGATTCGTGATGAATAGGCCTGAATCCCAGCGCTGCCAGCAGCGTAAATGTCTTGAGCTGGTTCTTCATGGCCCAGTGCAACTAATAGGGGCATATAATTTTTTCACAGCCAACGAGACACCCAACGCCATCAAGTGCTGGTGCTGTTCATAGCACAGAATAAGGCATTCCTGAAGACTTGCTCTGATAGTACATTATCTTTGCAGCAACGATGGTCATGGCTTCGGCAACCTCATCGATGTCATAATCCGGCCGGCCCCGCTCTATCGATTCTGCTGCCTTAGAGATGACTGGTATCCTATTTCTCATCACGCTCAGGCCGGTATCACCCTCGAAGTTCTGGGTCCAGTCATCCTGTGCCAGGAACCATTCGTCCAAGAAGGGAAGATAGGCCATTATCCTGTCGCGCGCCATCACAATCAATTGAGGATCCTCGAGAATCTGCGCACCCAGATCTTGTTTTAGCATGCCTGCCTCAGCATATGTCTGGAAGATGTCGGTTATTGTCATGTAGGGAGGGAATCAGCACATGTTTTAGTAATTTACGGATATTTAACTAAGAGGCGGCGACAACGGCTCGACAGGTATTCTTCGGTGGCAACACCACTGGCGCGCTGAGGAGCCGAAGATTACGAAGGCTAATCTATAAGCGACCTAGCCTGGAGTAATCTTTGGCGGATAGGACGACCTTTTCGACGATATAAGGCAGAAGCAGGGAGAAAAGTCGGCCGTGAGCGCCGCCAGTAGTGATGTTGCCGGCTATTACGATTAAAGATTAGAAAGGGTGACAGCTTCCTGTGTTTCCCGTTCAAAGAACAGTACCGCACAGGACGTTGGCCTGCTTGACTGCCGGGTTCGGAATGGGACCGGGTAGGACCAGGCCACTATGGCCGTCAACGAGGAGGAACCGGGTTCCATTTAAAAACTTAACGCAAAAAGAATTATTTTCAATATTGAAAATAAATAAGTAGTATGGTAATTCCATTATATTGTACTTGTTCATTTCTTTCTTGACAGGACAAGCTGCAACAGAGAGAACACAATATAAGCAACAATGAACGGAACGATGATGAACAAGAGATATTGCACAACCACATCTATAAAAGGTGTGCAGCCGCACCCGCAGAGGTGATGGTTTATCAGCAGGTAATTGTAATAATCCTTGCACATGAGCGGGCTTTCCATGATACAATCACAGAGGACCATGGGCAGCATCTTCTTAAGGATGAAAAACCACGATGCTGTTATGATTATCGAAAATACAATCTTCCACAAGTTCGGTTTGAACATTTTTTTCCATTCCATATATACCCCTTCAAGAAAGCATATTAATATATTTTTCTATAACTTCAAACGCTCTTGAGATCATTAGAACTGTGTATATGCCTCTCCTTCTGGCTGCTGACTATCATTCATTAAGCAACAATTCCACTGTCCACTGGACATCCTGGCAGAAGGTTTATATTTATCCCCATATTCATCATGAATGATGGACCAAGCATTGGTGGTCTTCCAAGGGAAGAAGATCAGGAGGGTGTGGCACAAAGATAAATGGTATTTCTCAGTGGTTGATATTATTAGAGCTTTGACTGACAGCTCTGATGCAAAGGACTATTGGTACAGGTTAAAAAAGAGGGAGGCTGAGACGAGTGGGATTGAGTTATCGACATTTTGTCGACAACTGAAATTGTTATCAGCTGATGGTAAGACCTATCTTACTGATTGCGTAGACACAGAGAATGCATTCAGGATCATCCAGTCAGTACCCTCAAAAAAGGCCGAGCCTTTCAAGAGATGGCTGGCAAAAGTCGGTTATCAGAGGGTGCAGGAGATCGAGAATCCTGAGCTTGCGCAGAAGCGGATGAAAGAGATATTCAGGTCAAAGGGTTACTCTGATGGATGGATTGAGAAAAGGGCGAGGGGTATTGCCATAAGGGATGAATTGACAGATGAGTGGGCTGAACGGGGCGTCAAGGCAGAAATCGAATTTTCGATTCTTACTGCTGAAATATCGAAGGCGACATTTGGGCTTACGCCGAGCGAATACAAGGCTCATAAGGGCCTTGAGAGGCAGAATCTTAGGGATCATATGGATGACCTGGAGCTGATACTGACGATGCTGGGCGAGGCCACCACTACAAGGTTCACCCGCGAGAGGGATTCTCAGAGGCTCCCGAGGCTGAAAAGGGATGCTAAGGACGGTGGGGATGTCGCTGGCTCTACTAGGAAAGATATTGAGAAAAGACTAGGAAAGAGCGTTGTCTCAGAGGATAATTTCCTTGAGACCCCGGAAAAAAAGAAAAGGCTAGGGAGAAGATCTGGCTGATTATATTCTAAGGTCCACCGCCCGCGAGAAAGCCGCCATGCAGGGCGCGCAGTTCATCTCTCCTTTGTCGATGGCCTCTTTCACTTCTTGTGGTGTGAGAAGCACGATATCATTCTCAGGCTCGGATTCCTGTTCCGCATCCTTCGCAAGGAAGACATGCATCCTGCCAGCTGAATATCCTGGATCCTTGGCTATCGTATAGAGGTGCTTCATTGCCGGCACCTTCAATCCGGTTTCCTCTTTGAGCTCCCTGACAGCAGCTTCCATAGCTGTCTCCCCCTTCTCGATCGTCCCCCCTGGGAAATGCAATGACGTTTCGCGAGTCGGCAGATAATATTCCCTGACCAGGACGAGCTTGCCTTCCTTTGTGAGGCAGAGTATATGAGATGAGTCCGGGGCCTCATGGACATAATAATCATGATGCTTCTTGTTCTCGTCCACGCAGCCATATTTCGTGATGACAAAGAATGGGCAGCGAAAGGCCTCTTCAGAAGAAAGGATCTCAAACATTTTTCACGTCCTCCAGGGAGTGCACATGCTTTTCCTTCTGGCTGCTGAGATGCCCGAGCATCAGTCCCCTTTCCGCCAGCACGGGAAAGACGTTCTTCTCGAGCGATGCACCAGAATAATCCAACAGCTCTGAGCTAGCAGCGAATATCGGCGAGAAGACAAGATAGACATCGCTCTCCCTTGGCTTCTGGATGAAGTCCAGCACCTTGCTTCCTTCCATCACGACAGTGCCCTTGTCAGAGGGCTTCGCAGACGTAGTCAGCATCAACGTCACCATGCTGCCATGCTTGACATGGTCCATCCACAGCTCATCGATATTTATCTTTGAGAATATTATATCCCCATACACAACCAGGAAGCTCCCTGTAACCTTCCCTTTCAACAGCCGGAGAGAGTCAGCCGTTCCTCTTGATTCCTTCTCTTCGACATAGCTGATCTTCACTCCGTACTTCGAGCCGTCGCCCATGGCAGAGAAGACCGCAGTCAATACCTTCTGCCTCGCGACCACAAAGATGCTCTTGAACCCGTTCTCACGCAGCTTCAGGACAGCCATCTCAACTAATCTGCGGTTCCCCACCATCGCTGTGATGTTGTAGTCCTTGCCTATCTTCAGCTTATGTTCCACCCCGCCGGACAGTATCACGGCTGTCTTGTTCTCCCCCAGCGCCTGTGTGACAAGATACTCGATCGCCTGTGACCTGTTCCTGATGTATATCCTGTCGATGATGGTATCTATCTCCTGCAGGGTCTTCTCATTCAGCGTGATGGAGATCTTGTTCTTCATGCCTATAAAAAGCCTTTAAAAGTATATAAACCTATCGGATAAAGTAGGATAAGGGTAAGATATTTATATCGTGCTTTAATCTCCGCCGACAGGTGATGTGAATGATTATCGCAGTGATCGGGACAGGCTATGTCGGCCTCACAGTGGGCACTTGCCTGGCAAACCTAGGCAACAACGTGATATGCGTCGATATCGACGAGAAGAAGATTGAGGGCCTGAAGAAGGGCATTATCCCCATCTACGAGCCAGGGCTCTCAGAGATGGTGAAGCTGAACGTCAAGGAGGGCAGGCTCACATACACGACAGATACCACAGAGGCTGTCAAGAGATCAGAGATCATATTCATCGCTGTAGGGACCCCTTCTGGCAAGGACGGTTCAGTGGACATGAGCTACGTAAAGCAGGCCGCAAAGGACATCGCCAAGGGCATGGACAGCTATAAGGTCATTGTAGATAAGAGCACTGTCCCCGTTGGCACGGCTGATAGCGTGAAAACGATAATCAAGCAGAACCTGGAGAAGGAGATCGACTTTGACATGGTCTCCAACCCGGAGTTCCTCAGGGAGGGCACGGCCATCAGGGACTTCATGGTGCCGGACAGGATAGTCATCGGCGCTGACAACGGCAAGGCCAAGGACATGATGCTCAAGCTGTATCATGACATCGAGCGCACAGGCCACCCTATCCTGTGCACTGACATAAAGAGCGCTGAGATCATCAAGTACGCCTCCAACGCATTCTTGGCCACAAAGATATCTTTCATCAACGAGATAGCCTGCCTCTGTGAGAAGATGGGCGGCGACATAAAGACTGTGGCAAAGGGAATGGGCCTGGACTCGAGGATCGGACCTAGATTCCTTCAGGCAGGAGTGGGCTATGGTGGCTCTTGCTTCCCAAAGGACATCAAGGCATTGTCGAAGACCATGAAATCAGCAGGCTGTGATGCAAGGATAATCGATGTCGTGGAAGAGGTGAACGAAGAGCAGAAAAAATCGCTTCTCCCCAAGATCAAGAGATTATTGCCAGAGCTGGAAGGCACGAGGATCGCAGTCTGGGGCCTGGCTTTCAAGCCCAAGACAGACGACATGAGGGAGGCCCCTTCGATCGTGGTCATCGACCAGCTGAAGGAGGCAGGCGCAGAGGTCATAGCCTTTGACCCTGTTGCAAAAGATGTCGCGAAGAGGATACTGAAAGGTATCGAATACACGGATACCCCGCTGGAAGCCGCTACAGATGCTGACGCGCTCATCATCGTGACAGAATGGGACGAATTCCGCCAGCTCGACAAGGTAAAGCTCAAACAGCTGATGAAACGGCCCAACGTCATAGACGGCAGGAACATCTACGAGGCGGAGGAGATGGCCGCTCTAGGCTTCAACTACATCAGCGTCGGGAGGGAGATACGATGAGGGTCCTCGTCACAGGGGGAGCTGGCTTCATCGGCAGCCATCTTTGCGAGTTCCTGCTGAAGGAAGGTCATGAAGTCATATGCATGGATAACTTCATCACCGGCAGGAGGAAGAACATCCAGCCCTTCATGGACAATCCTAAGTTCACCTTCAGGCACCAGGACGTGAGCAACTTCATACCCCTCGAGGGCAAGCTTGACGCGGTGATGCACCTCGCTTCGCCAGCATCTCCTATCGATTACCAACAGATACCTATCCAGACCCTCAAGGTCGGGGCTTTGGGCACCCATAATGCGTTAGGCCTGGCAAAGGTCAAGGAATGCCGGTTTCTTTTGGCCTCGACATCCGAGGTCTACGGGGATCCATTGATCCATCCCCAGCCGGAGAGCTACTGGGGGAACGTCAACCCTGTGGGTGTCCGCGGATGCTATGACGAAGCTAAGCGCTTTGCAGAAGCCATCACCATGGCATACCACCGTGTCCACAAGGTCGACACCAAGATTGCCCGTATCTTCAACACCTTCGGCCCGCGCAACCGTCCGGATGACGGCCGTGTAGTGCCCACTTTCATCAACCAGGCGATAAAGGGTGAGCCATTGACAGTGTTCGGTGACGGCTCCCAGACCAGGTCTTTCTGCTACGTCGAAGATATGGTGAAGGGTTTGTGGAAACTGCTGAATTCTGACATCAATGAGCCTGTCAACCTCGGCAACCCTGAGGAGATGACAGTGCTGCAGTTCGCAGAGAAGATAATCAAGCTCACAGGGGCCAAGTCGAAGGTAGTCTACAGGGACCTTCCCATCGACGATCCAAAGACGAGGCAGCCAGACATCTCCAAGGCCAAGAAGCTATTGAATTGGAAGCCGGAGTATCCAGTGGATGAAGGTCTTAAAAAGACCGTTGAATATTTCAAGGGCCTTGACCGAAAGCTTTAAATATGTGGTGATACTACCATACTTCTATGGTGTTATTAACATGAGGGGTAAGGAGTCTACTATCATCAAATATCTCATTGAGCATAAGAATGAGGAATTGAACATTAATAGGATTTCCAAGGCCTTGAAAATGGATTATAAGAATGTACATACCATAGTAAAAAGGTTGGAGAATGCATCCTTGGTGAATATCGAGACCTTCGGCCAGTCATGCAGGGTCAAGCTCATTCCGGTCATGCATCCTCTAGTCTTTGAGGCAGAATACCTACGCAGGAAAGACGTATTGAAAAATAAGGATTTTGCGGTCATGCTCAGCAGCTTCAGGAAGAAAATAAGATCCAGATTGTACATCATCCTTCTTTTCGGCTCTTACGCGAAGAAAACGCAGAGAAAAGCATCTGACATAGACCTGATGTTCATATGCCCAGATGGCCTCGAAGAGCCTTTCGAGAAAGATGTCACCAGGGTGGCCGGTACCATGCCGCTGCCGTTGCATCCTTTGGTGTTCTCCGAGAGCCAGTATATTGAGATGATCGGGGCGAAGGAGCCTAATGTGGGGCAAGAGGCCTTTCGGCATAATATTATCCTATATGGCATAGAGCAATTTTACGGAATGATATAGATGGATAAGGCGAAACATAACTTCGGCAGGTATCTGCAGGATGGGCTGATCAAGAAGGAGAGGAATGAAGCAGCGAGGCAGATGTACATCAAGAATGCTGAATTGTCGCTGCAGTTTGCAGACGAATCCATGAGCAGCTCGCTCAGGCCTTACTTATGGATTGTGGTCATCTCATATTATTCTATGTTCTACATAGCGAATGCGGTGTTACTGCAGCTCGGATACAAGACAGGGTCAAAGATGGTGCACAAGGTCACGAGCGACGCCCTTATTGTGCTTGTGAAGGACAGGATAAGGAAGGGCCTCCTTGAAGAATATGAAGACATGAAAGAGGATGCGTTGGAGATTGCTTCAGTCAAGTCTGAGGAGCTCATGTCTTTTTACTCGATGGAGCTGGCCAAGCGTTCCAGGTTCCAGTACAGTATGGCCGAGACGATACAGGAGATGAAAGCACGGACCTCCCTTAAGAGAGCCAAGGAGTTCATCCAAGAGATGAAAAAGCTTCTGCCCGAGTTCAACACACCCCGCTAGGCCAACCAGACATCTCCAAGGCCAAGAAGCTCCTGGGCTGGCAGCCTGAGTATCCAGTGGACGAAGGTCTTAAAAAGACCGTTGAGTATTTCAAGGGCCTTGACCGAAAGCTTTAAATATACAAACAATATTTAGTGTATTAACAATATTTTGTGTGATGTATTATGGCGACCTTCACTGTATCTATACCAAAGGAACTGAAGAGAGAGATAGATAGATTCCCTGAAATTAACATTGCTGAGTATCTCAAGAAAAGATTCCAGCTGAAGGTAAAAGAGCTTAGAAGGTTCCAGGAAATGACGAATAGGGGGTAAAGATGGCTTCAATAACCTTGTCGGTATCAGACCAATTTAAGAAGGAGTTGAGAGAATTTCCCTGGGTCAACTGGAGTGAGATTGCCAGGGAGGAGACCATGAAAAAGCTGGTTTTTGAAAAATATCTCCACACTGGGGAAGTTTGTGATAGTGATTGGAGTTTCTGTGAAAGGATCGACTGGCACCCGGTGGACGAGCTTCCTCTCAAGAAAGAGTATGTCAAGGAGCTTCAAAAGGCAAGAAAGGAGAAATTTACCAGAATCCGCTCTGTTTCTGACATGTTCAAATGATATATGAGATAACGCCATCATGCAAGCGCAGTATTATCAAGCATTGCAGGAAGAATCCTGTCTTAGAGAAGGCTATCAAGAGAAAAATCCAGGATATCATGGAGAATCCTTATCGTTTCAATCCCTTGAGATACGGTCTGGCCGGAGTGAGAAGGGTTCACATCATGAAGAGCTTTGTCTTGATGTATGAGGTTGACAGGGATGCTGTGATTTTTGTCTCTTTCACCCATCATGATGAGGCTTATCAGAGATGATGCTTCGGTAGGTTTACAAAACTTAATAAACATCCAGAGTATTCCATTACTTGAGGTGATATCATGCCTGTCGTAACAATCGAGTCCTGGCCGCTATCTGAAGAGCAGAAACCGAAGATCATGAAGAGGATAACCGAGGTCTTCACCGCCATGGGCATCCCTGCCCAAGCAGTAACGGTGATAATCCACGAGACCCCGTTGGAGAACTGGGCCTCTGCTGGCGAGCAGCACTCGATCAAGTTCAAGGACCTGAAGCGGTAGCATTTCCGGAAATCTTACGTAATTCTCCTAGTTATTTCCGGTTTTTGTTGGGTAAAATATTTAATAACTTCTGTCCATGACTGTTTCATGATATCAGAACAGAAAAGCATAAATATGTCTTATATATACTTATATAATATGAAGAAGGTCCTGCATAGTCCGACTCTGGAATCAGTACTGATGGTTGAGAGGACGATACATAAGTACAGCCAGGAATACGGCAAGTATCAGCTGTGGAAGAAGCTGCCTAGGAAGATGATGTACCAGACCTTCCTGGTCATCCTGGACTACCTCGAGAAGTCGGGCAAGATCATGATAGACAAGGACGGCATCGTATTCTGGACATGGAATCCTGAAAGGATAAGGGAACTGATAGCCAAGGGTTTAGTGTTAAGATGAAACTTGTTCATATAACCTTTATCACAAATAGGTTGAAAAATGATTTCGAATCATTGAATAGAGGAAGGTATGAAGATGTCCGGCTTTACAATGAGATATTGAAAGCTAAAGACGTATTACGACAAGATCCATTCAAAGGGGTAAAGGTCCAGAGGAAGCTTTGGCCAAAATACTATGTCCAGAAATATCAGATAACTAACTTATGGAAATATGATCTCCCCGGTTATTGGCGGTTGATATATACGATCGAAGCGAATGAAGTGATGGTAATGAACATCATCCTCGAATGGCTCGACCACAAGGGCTATGAGAAGAGGTTCGGGTATTGATATTTCCGGTTTCCGCCCGATTTCTTCCGGATTTTCTCGGGTCGAATTCTTAAAGGATAAACTTTTTATACCGATAAAAGATACAAAGAGGTAATGGCAATGACTCTAGAGATGATACATGAGGAGATAGTGGAGATGAAGAAGGACATGCAGGACCTCAAGAGGCACGTGCTTGACATGGACAGGTTCATGACTGAAGAGGAGATGAAGGCTTTCCATGCTTACCAGAAAGAGAAGAAGGGGGGCAGACTGAGTTCTTTGGAGAAGGTGAAGAGAGATCGACTATGAGAATGACATGATTGGCATTATCCTGATCGAGAAGAGGCCTAAGGCCTATCAAACCTGACATACGGGAAATGTTGCCTTAATTGTTTCCTGATGTGGTCATAACCGCCCCATCTCTTGATCCTTGCTGCTTTGCACACCTCTGGGTCCGGATGGGTGTCCTCTACATAGAATGTGCAGCCGTGGTTGCCGTAGTTCTTCGGCGGGAACACCTCGGCCATGATCATGTCGAGATCCTTCTCATCTGTCTTCTTCCCTATCTTCTTGATGCTCGCTTCGCTGACCCCGACATATTTAAGGAGTGATATCGTGCTCTCGTGCATGGCTTGGGGGAATGTCAGGAGGGTTATAAAGGTTTAGGGCTCGTGTATGACTGTTGGTGTTTTTCCGGTAATTGCCTTGTCTTTTCCGGATTTCTTTGGGAAGAACATATTAAGTTCTTTTCTCAGGTCTGCTGTATGGGACCGAAAAACATAAAAATATCTGTTTATTCATATAGATATCTTTCAGGTGATGAAGATATTTGATGATCTCACCTGGAAAGGGAAGCTCCTGGT
>Ga0180007_10004486_pt1 | contig 14778 bp, 23 predicted proteins | sample MM_PC_MetaG_FD_121122 | JGI IMG/M metagenome (GOLD analysis project Ga0180007, IMG submission 121122) | Groundwater microbial communities from the Aspo Hard Rock Laboratory (HRL) deep subsurface site, Sweden - MM_PC_MetaG | ecosystem: Environmental > Aquatic > Deep subsurface > Groundwater... | reverse complement strand
TAAAATATAACCTAAGGCCAGAATATGAACTGCCTTTCTCTTTAATTCTTGAACAAAACTAAACTCTTTCGCCTCTTTTTTTACCATATATAACTAAAATAATCAATCTTTAAAAATCTATTCCATTCTCATGGGTTTCCTCTTCTCGCCCAACAACCTGCACCTCTTGACCTTGTTTATATGATCTCCTCCATTCAGGGCTATAATCGATACTCAAATTACCAAATCCAGCCCCTTGCTCTTCTAACTCCTGGTTTATCCCATTAACCTGCTCCTTATAATGGCTTACCGCACCCCTCCAACTATCCCCAATCCTATGAAAACCTGGAGCGTCACTTAATAAACTTCTTGCTTCTAAAACCTTCCTTCCTGCAGCATCAGCATCAGTCTCAACAATACTTCTTGCTCCATCTAACAGTTCAGTAACCTGCCCCAAATAATCTATTGCCATAAAAATCTACCAAAATCAATATTTTTAAACTTTATGCAGTATCCTAAAATTAGTTCGCTTATTTTAAGCGAAGATTTTGTTGAAAATTAAGAGATTTCATCAACTTAATTTTCCTATTCTTATTAGGAATCTATAATTTAAGATTAGATTAACTCTGAATAGCTAAGATACACATCTTAAGAACTAATTATATTATGAGATATCAATTAATTAAAAAGAATTTAAGTTACTGAAAGTTCTTAAATTCTAAAAACAAAGTAATATTAGGATACTACATATTTTTAAACTTTCCGATAATTATTTAACCCTCGTCCTCACAATCTTCCCAGCATCCTTAAACTCCAATTCACCATCAATCAACCGAGCAAGAACCGAATGCAAATCCTTAACCTTAACTCTAATCTGCTCAGTTGTATCCCTATCCCTAATAGTAACATCTTTCAACTCAATACTCTTATCATCAACAGTTATACAATAGGGAGTTCCAATACTATCATTCCGAGAATATCTTCTCCCAATACTCCCACTTTTATCACTCACAACATTCCAATCCTTCTTCAAATCCTTAACAATTTCTCTTGTTAACTCTTCATATTCAGGAGTTTTAACAATAGGAAAAACAGCAGCTTTAATCGGAGCCAACTTAGCAAGAATTTTCAAAACAACATTATTTCTCTTAGAATCATAACAATAAGCTTTAGTCAAAACAGCCAAAAAAACCCTCTCCATACCAAAAGTAGGTTCAATTACTCGAGGAACAACCTTCTTCTTAAATTTTTCATCAAAAATCTCCATTGATTGTTTACTAAATTCCTGATGTTGTTTTAAATCATACTGTCCCCGATTTGCATTTCCAGCAACTTCATGACTTCCAAAAACATATTCATAATCTAAATCAAAAGTAGCACTTGAATAATGACTCAACTCTTTCTTTGTATGCTCCCGAATTTTAATCTCATGTAAACCTAAACTTTCAAACCATAAAACTTGTTCACTAAGCCAATAACCATGCCACTCTCCTAATCTTTTCTCTTCAACAATATTACCAATAGTTGTCTCTCTTAATTCCTCACCACCACTAACTTGAGTCTCAGCATCTAATAATCTAACTTTAACACTTTTATGAAAATCACCTAACAATTCACATTTTTGCTCTTCAGGGTTAATAAAAAACTCAAACTCTCCAATATGAAACTCTCTATCTCTAAATAAAAAATCACGAGGTGCAATTTCATTTCTAAAACACCTTCCAATTTGAGCAATTCCAAAAGGCAATTGCATTCTAGAAGTCTGCTGAATTAATTTAAAGTTCATAAACATTCCTTGAGCAGTTTCTCCTCTTAAATAAGCTTCATCAGCATCAACAGAACCAACTTTTGTCTGAAACATTAAATTAAATTTACCCTGAGATTCATACTCTCCTCCGCAATCACACTTAACCTTCCCTAACTCATTTTCATCTAACTTAGAAGATTTCCCACATTTTTTACACTTAACAAAAATATCATTAAAATTCTTAATATGTCCTGAAGCTTCCCATGTTTTTGGATGACTAATAATTGTTCCTTCCATTCCAGCCATATCTTCTCGAGATTTCACAAACCAATTCCACCAATTAGATTTAATATTATTAAACAATTCTACACCTAAAGGACCAAAATCCCAAAACCCAGAAAAACCACCATAAATATCAGAACTCCTAAAAACAAATCCCTTTTCTTTACAAAAATTAGCTAACTCTTCAATTGTTATTTCAGTTTTTTCAACTTCTTCAACATCTCCTTCATCAATTCCTTCAACTTCATATTCCCAACCCGGCTGCCACTTTCCAACTTCCCTCCAATCACATTTAATAGCTTGTTCCCAAGTCATTCCCTTCAACAAAACCTCCATAGCTAATTGAGTAGCTTTATGAGCAACAATAGCAACACTCTTTCCAGAATATTTACTTCCTAAAAAATCTAAAAAATCCCTAATCCTAACTTCAACATCTTTCAAACTCTCTCCATTTGAAAACCTCTCTTCAATATGATCCAAATAAACAACCCCTTCTTCCTTTGCTTCATTTAAATCCCCATAATCACACTCCCTCAATCTTTTATCTTGAATTATCTTAAAACCTTTAAAACTAATCTCAACAGAATCAACCGCTCTCTTTAAGTCTGAACAAAAAACAACATCAAATTTTTTATCCACAACCTGTTCAACAAGCTCCTTTGACTGCTTAATTCCTAATTCAGACAATTCTCCTTGAGCCTGACCAGTAGAAATTCCTTTTTCATTATCTTTTGTAGTTCCATGAACAAAATAAGTAATTTTAACGCCCTCAACCCTCTCCTCCTCAAACTCACCCTTCTCAATCTTAACCTTAATCTCTTCAGCTTTTTTCTCAGCCTCTTCTAAATCCTTACCTAAATAAGCAACACACTTACTAATAACCCTATCACCTTCACGAACAGACTTCTGTAAATAATAATACTCTTTCCCAGATATTTTCTTTTTTACAACAAACATAATTTAAACACTACAAAACCCTATTTAAATATTTTTATAAAAATAAAAGCGGGGACCGTGAACCACAACAAAGGTTCGGTTCACGATTATTAAGAAGAAATCTCTTATTATTTATTTATTTTCATTAAAATGTAACCAATTATGACAATTAGGACATAGTAAAATACATTTATCTATCTCTACTTTAACCTTTTTAAGAGCAGAAGCGGTTCTTACTTTATTTGCAATGTTAAAAGATTTATCTTTTTTATTTTTATGGTGAAACTGCAAAATTTCAGGATATTTGTTATATCCACAAGAAGCACAACTTTTTCCTTTTTTATAAATGGATAAAAAATCTTGCCTTATTTTTTTACGATATGCTCTATAATATTTATCCATGCCCATTCTTTCGTTATACTCTTTTGACCTTGCAGTGATTGTTTCCCTGTTTCTTGCCTCATATTCTCTTCTTTTTGCCTTAACACTTTCTCTCTGACGATATTCTTTAAGATATGCTTTGAATTTTGGAGTTTTATGATAGGCATTTATTCTTGCTTTAACCTCGGATTTTTGGCTATATTTTTTCCTTTCTTCTTTTCTTTTAGGAGACCTCTTTTTTTCATATGCCTTTAGTTTATCTCTATTCTTTTTACGATATGCTCTTCCATAGGCAACAAGTTTCTCTCTGTTCTTTTCACGATATTTTTTAAATCTTACAAGAATTTTATCTTTATTCTTTTTATAGTAATTCTTATCCTTATCTTTTCTATTCATCTTTGTTCTCCATCTCTCTTAAATGTAGTAAAAAATGGCAATTAGGACAGATTAAAATACATTTATCCATCTCTTCTTTCAATTCTTGAGAGGTTTTCTTAGCCATTTTAGATATAGTAATTTCAAATCGTTTTTTCTCCCTATCTTTATGATGGAATTGAAGGATTTCATAATGCTCATTGTAACCACATAAGGCACAACTTTTTCCTTTTTTATAAGTAGAAAGAAATTTAATTTGTCTTTTTTTATGATATTCTCTTTGCTTCTCGTTAAGTATAGGTTTGTTTTTAAAATAATATCTTTTATCCATTACTCTTTTTTTATCTTTATTCTTTTGCCAATATTCTCTTCTCTGTTGATTTATTTTATCTTTATTCTTTTGATAAAGTTTTTTTCTACGAGCATTTATTCTCTCTTTATTCTGTCTATTCCATTCTTTATTATACTCTTTTTTATCATATTTCTTTAGAGTTCCTATTTGTTTAACCATCTTATTAATATTAATCATACAATAGAACTAAAAAAACCTTTCCTCACCAACACTCACAATCACAGTCTTTATATTCCATATTAGTTTTCCAATAACCACAACTCAAACATTCTCCCGAACCATGCGAAAAATCCCTATTATGACATTCCTCAGAACAAGCGTCAATACAACTGGATGTATATTTGGTAATCTCAAACTCTGACTCTTCTTGCCTACTTGCCATAGCTAATAAAAGTAAGATGATTATAATAATAGCCACCTTATGTCTCTTGAAAAAACTTTCAGTTGGTTGTTTTTTAGAACTCATTAATACATCTCCCAGATTTCCTTTTTTCTAGGTTTTTTCTTTGCCTTCCTCTCCCTCTCTTCTTTATGGACTTTTCTATGACAAGTTGGACACAAAACCATTAAATTCTTGCTTTTATCATAACTAGCTTTCTTTTTTCTTTTTGTATAAAACTCAATATAACCTATATCAACCATATCCCTTCCAGACTTATAAGAAGCAACTCCTTTTTTATGATGAATATCTAATAAATGAGCTGGAAAACTTTTTTTACATTTTTGGCATTTATGTTTTGCATTTCTCATCTCTTTCTTTTTATCTGCCTGAGTTAAGGTTCTCTCCCCTTTTTTAGCAAATCTCATCTTTTCAATTTGAGTCTTGATTTTTGGAGTTCTTATTCTTGGCATATCAAATATTCCCATAAAACTACAAGAAAACCTAAGAATTTAAACTTTTACTTTTTTCCAAATTGAGATTTACTCAATCCAGACAAGACCACAAAGACATAACATTTAAAAAGCAGTAATTTATGTAGTTTTTATGGAAAGACACAATAAAGAACATAAAACAATAGGGGCAGGGACCGTTTTTGCATGGATATTCTCAGTATTATTTATTGTTGGAGGTATTGGAATGCTATTTGAAACTTTCTTTGCAGGAATACTAATATTTATTGCAGGAGTGATAATCTTACCTCCATTTAACAAAATATTAGAAAAAAGAGCAAAATTAAAACTAACTGCTTGGTTAAAAATAATTATTGTTCTTGTTTTGCTTATGTTTGCAGGATTAGCATTGCCTGAAGACCCTGAAACAAGTCAAGATAATGGGGGAGGTCTTAAACTAATAGACAATTCAAACTCACAGAACACTCAAACCACAACACCCATAGAAACAACTACAACACCAACACCATCTATAGAAGAAAAATCAAATGGAGCAACAATGGGTGAAAAGAACGCATTATCTCAAGCATTATCTTATTTAAGATATACTGCGTTTTCTTATAGTGGATTAATTAAACAATTAGAGTATGAAGGATATTCTCACACAGAAGCAGTATATGGTGTAGATAATTGTGGGGCTGATTGGAATGAACAAGCTGTATTAAAAGCTCAATCTTATTTAGATTATTCAGCATTTTCACGAGAAGGGTTAATTAAACAATTAGATTATGAAGGATTTACAAGTGGGCAAGCCGAATATGGTGTTCAAGCGGTGGGGTATTAATCAATAATTATTAGGACTAATTTTGATAGTTAGGAAATAGAAGTTGAGGATTATTATTAATTTAACAAAAAATTAAGGTTTCTAAAAAGTATATACTAGGTTAATCAATTTTTAAATAGTCATTAAAGTTTAATTTTTTATGAAAATCTTAACTAACCTCACAAAAATACACAATTCAATTTATGCTTTAATTCCAACAAAGTTATCTAAGTCTTTTGAAGGTGATAAACAAGTTTTAATTGATTTCCAAAAATATGAGCCAGTGCTTCAAAGAATGGCTAAAGACTTTAAAAGATTACATAGTGATGTTGAAGTGATTTATAATAATAAAAATTCTCCAAGTGTTGAGGGAATGGTTCAAGAAGTAACCCAAGAGTATGTTATTATCTTTGATGGAGAGTGTAGTCATCAAATACCATTTTCTTTAATCTCAAATATACTTAGTCCCAAGTCAGTGCCTATCCCAAACGGCACTGACCGTCTTCCAGAGGTTGAAAAATTTAATGAGGTGGAAAATGATTTATGATGTTTATGATAATATTGCCCATGAAAAGAGATGTCAAGAGATACTTGAAAAAAAGAAAAAGAGATTAGAAGAAATGGAAAAAGAAGATAAAATAAGGATGGAAAAAATAAACAAACAACTAGAAAAAGAAAGGGCAGAAAAAAAAGAAAAAGAGCGAGTGCAAAATATTATTAAAGAAATGAGAGAAAGAAAACCAAACTTTAAGGGGCAAGTATGATTTCAAAAAAACGATTAAAAAAATGTGAGAATTGGTTGAAAGAAAGAGAAATAGAATTAATCAATAATGAAGATGGTTCGGTTAGTATTTTAAGAGAACATAAAAATGGAAGATTTAGTAAGCATAAAAGAGATTAAAAAAGAGGGTTTTAAACCTGAAACTCAAAGCAGTTATTTGAAAGGGAAGTATAGATATTTGAAATGTGGGAATTGTGGGGCTTGGAATTTTACAACCAAACAACCAGACCCCTTAAAAAAAATTAAACAACTTTGTGAATGGTGTGAAGGGAGTTTCACAATACAATTAATTAAAAAATAAAATGGAAGCAATACAAACAGCAGGAATTATGAGAGAACCTAGTGCTGAAGAGAGAAACGATTTTATACCTCTAACTGACAAACAAGATTTAACACCTATAAAAACAAGACAAGAAATTTCTAGGAAGATAATTGCAAGAAACCGTATGATTTTATTAAATAATCCTCAAGATATTAAAAAATTAAGTTGTTCAAGTTGCTTTGAGGTTATGAATAAAAGAAATATGACATGTGACTCTTTTAAAGAGAATTTTCAAAAATTTGAAGGAAGATTAGAACTTGATACAATAAATTTTCATAAGCGTAAAGCTAAATTTTCAGATAGTTTTGAAGTAAGTATAGCCATTAGATTAAAAAATTGTCCTTATTGTTCTAAAAAATTTACTTATGGATTTACTAACCTAGAAATGAAAAAAGAGATGTTTGAAGAGCTAAAAAAAGAAGCACTCGCAAAACAAGGAGCTAATCTTGAAAAATGGTAACTGATGATGAAAGAGTGATTGAGCGAGAGGGTCAGATATTCTTAAAATTAAAGGATGAGATAGATGAACCAAATAAACCCTTAGAGAGAGAATAAAATGGATAACGATTTAAAACTCTTTTGTGAATTAATTTCTGGAAAAACTATTTTGTTTGTTCCTGAAACAATTTATTTGTTAGGTGAAAAATGGAATATTGAGATTAATAATGAAATTGAAGCAAATGGGCTTTGTTATTATAAAAATAAAAAAATAAAAATAAAAAGCCAGAATAATGCTGATAGAACTCTATTACATGAAATAATCCATTCGAGAAATAAAATATTTGGTTACTCCCACAACGAAACAGAGGTTAGACTTGAAGCATTATTTTGGAGAGATGTGTTTAAACAAATTTATCCAATTACTGAACTTTGGAAAAAGGTTGAGGGAAAAATGAAGTTTCAAGAAGATGAAAAAGATAAGCTGATTAAAAAACTCCAAAAAAGAGTTAAATATCTTGAAAATAAATTAGGGAGGTTAAAATGACAAGTGAAAATGGAAGTATTGTTGGATTAGTTGATGGTTTGAGTAGTTCGTTGGGTGGAAGTCCTTTATTTAATAAAGAGATTTTATTGCATAGAGGCACACCCCATCAGAATGTCCAACATCAAGTTTTAAACGGCTCACAAATAGTCTTTGATGTTGTGAACCAGAATTTCTATATCCAAGATGACTCTGATAGTGGAAGTAGTTTTTTACAATTAAGAACAGTATAGGAGGTGAAAAAATGAGTGACCAAGACGAAATAGCAGTTGAACCAGTTGAAGAAACTGAAATTGAAGACTCTGAGACTGAGGAGACTGAGACCGAAGAGATTGAGACTGAAGACTGATGGCAAGAAAGTGGAATGAGAAAATCTGGAATAAAAGAAAGATAGATTTAATAAAAGAATTTTTACAAGCTGAAAAATCTATTGATTTTATTGCCTCTCATTTTAAGACTACTCCCGAAAATATAAGGATGGTTATGAGTCGTAATAAACTCTATTCTCTCAGTAAACAAGGCGTTTATTCTCATATTAAGAAACCCAAACTCTCCATAAGTCAAAGGATTATGGAGTTATGTGGTTTAGAGGTTATCGACTCCAAAACTCCAAAATACTTTTCTGATGAGCAATTAATTAGTTGGAGAAATGGATTAAATGGATTTATCAGTTTTTCTAAGGAAATATTAAATGTAGAACTACAAGAATATCAAATAGAGATTGTAACCAAGATGTTTGATAATCGGCATTCGGTTAGTATTTGTGGTAGACGTTCGGGAAAAACCTTTCTCTGTGCCTTGTATGTGCTTTGGAGAGCTATTATCAACCCCTCTGAAAAGATTTGTTTGATTAGTCCTTCTTATGAAAGCAGTTTAATTATTTTTAGACAAGTTCTTGAGTTTGTTGCAAGGTCTCAGGAATTGAGGTGGGATATTTCTCGAGATACTGCGGATGAGTTAGAGTTTAGGAATAAAAGTAATATTAAGAGTCTATCTGCTCAGAGTTTAGCTATTCGTGGAAGAGAGAATAGTATTGTTGTGATTGATGAGGTTAGTAGTCTTGAAAACGAAGAGGGAGTAATGGCAAGTATTTCTCCTAGTTTAGCCAGTCGTAAAGGTAGTCAACTAATCTTAATAAGCACTCCGAGAGCAAGAATGGGAATACTTTGGGAAGCATGGAATAGCCCCCTTTATGCAAAGAGTAAGTATCCAAGCACAGCCAATAAATTCCTAGACCTCGAATGGTTAGAGTTAGAAAAACAGAAATTACCTAGTGAAATATTCCAAATGGAATACGAAGCTGAATGGTGTGACGCAACAGATATGTTCTTTCCCAGTAAACTAATAAACAAATGTATTAAGTCTTATGATTTTGTGCAATCTCCAAGTTATGACAGACTTTATTATGCTGGGATTGATATTGGTCGTTTGCATGATAGTTCGGTTCTTTGTATTGTATCAAATAATAACGGAGAAATGAGAGTTGAAAATATAATAATTTTGAACAACATACCTTTTCAAAACCAGATACAAAGATTTATGCGAATATTTGATATTTATCGAGTTCAACAAGTAATGATTGAGTATGCTGGATTGAGTATGCCCGTAGTTGAACAATTAGAAACTGAATGGCACAAGTCCAAAATTAAGCGGTTCATTCCAACGATTAGAACCAAAGAAGAGAACTTTACTAAGCTATTGAATGCTATGGAGAAAGGCAATTTAACTATTCCCAAACATGAAGCCCTATTAACTGAAATGAGAAACTTTCAATACATTCATACAGCAAGAGGTATCAAACTAGGACATAGAAACCCAAGTCATCATGATGATTGCTTAGACGCTCTCCAGATGGCTGTAAACTTGATTATTAAACCAATTTACCGTCCATATATCACTTTTGGAAGTAGAACTTAGTAATTTTACACTAACATTCCTCTAATCTCAATTGTGCGAACTTCTTTTCGTTTTTTGATTTTCACTGTAAAATTAAACACTATTTCCCGTCGCTGTTTGGGTTTGGGGGTGGTGGCAGAATTACTAAAAGTTCCAACAATCTTTAAAAATTTAACTTTTGAAAAAGCTGTTTTTGTGTCACTAATTTAAAATAAATAAAATGTTATATCGTTAGAAAATATCCGTTATTTATGAAAAATCAAACTGATAGACAATTTAGGATAACTGGTTTAATTATTTTATTTAAATCAAACATATTAATAGCTACCTGACAAAACAAGAAAGTAAGGCACGCCGTCGCCTGTCACCCTGCTCCCAATAAATAATTCTCTCTCGTCAAGTTTGCTCTCTGTATCTTTAGTTTCAATATCTATCATTTTGGTTGGGGTTTTGTCCATTGTCCACTCCTTATAGGAGAGTGGACATAATGGACATAATAACCTCTTTATGTCCATTGTACATTATGTTCAAAATGGACATAATGGACATTAAACAATTAATTTAGCGTCCTTTGAGATTACTTCATAAAATCCTCTGCCCTCCTTTTTAATCAATCCAGAATTGCATAATATTGTTAATGCGTTGTATACAGTGGTTCTTGAAGAAATCTTGTTTTTTAATAATTCATTGATTTCTTTTGTTTTAAAGTTCTGTTTACCCTCTTTTATAATCCAGTCCATTATTTGAATTGCTCCAGCATTATCTTTAGTAGTAGGCGTATAATCTCCTTTTGAATAAAATTTTATACTATCCTCAGATTGCTCAATTCCTACATTAATCGGATTAATCTCGGGAGCATTTCTACATTTTAACTGTCTCAGCACCAATTCGCCACCGTTCCTATTATTGCACAATACAAAATCAACATAATTAACCAAATCAGAACTACCCCTCACCTCATCTAATTTATCTGGACTTTCCCCTTTTTTGTTATGATGTATTAATAGTATAGAGGTTTTGTTTTTTTGACTTAATGGTTTCAAAAAATCCACAAAGAGTTTACTGGTTGCACCAGCGTCATTCTCATCATAACCAATAAACCTTCGATATGTATCAAAAACAACTAAACTAGGTTTATGCTCTTCAATTAAACTTTCAACAAGTGCCTGACCACCCAACTCATCCAATTTAATGTCTTGATGAAATATATAACCAACATCCAAATCACCTTTAAGCCCCTCACCAGATTTAATCATAGACATCCTATCTCTAATAATTATAACTCCATTTTCTCTATCAAAATAAAGGACTTTACATTTTTTTGTTGTTCTTTCTAAAAAAGGTTCTCCCAAAGCAATACAAAAAACAGCATTTAAGGAAAGAAATGTTTTAAAACTACCTCGCTTCCCAGTTAAAATTCCAATAGAATTAGATGGCATTAATTCATCAATTAACCATTCTTGCTCCTCTGCTTGATAATCTTTTAAATCCTTATCCCAAATTATATCAAGCTCTCCGCCAGCATACTCTAATAATCTATCCTCTTTATTTGCTTTTTCATATAGTTCATTTTGATTTTCTGCAAAGGTTCTTGTTCTGCCAGTGTTCTTATTAATTTGCTCTTTCATATATCTCTCCCAAACATCTCAGCCCAGCGATTTACTAATTCAATCTCCATCTCGGTCGGATTATCCTTCTCAAAGATTTCTTTTATTTTCTTTCTCCGAAAATCACTTGCTTCTCCATGAATTAGTTTGTTAAACTGCTTCTGATTAAGCCATTCTTTTTTGTTTGTCATACCCCCTTTCAATTTTCATTTTCCAAGCTCCTCATAACTCGCCAGACATCCAATATTATAGACCAACTGTTTGTTATATTTGTCAACAAAAGAAAAGAAGCTCCCCTCAACAAAAATCAAAGTTCCAGTATAATGTAAAATTTTATTTGCTAAAATTATTTTAAAAGAATATTTCTTATTTGGTTCAAGCAGTTCAGTTCGTTTAACTTTCATAAGAAATCAAATTTTAACCCCTTTATATAATTTGAGCAAGGTAGTATATACTTTTATTATTTGTCAAAAGAAATAAATTTGTCAGGTTGAACACTTAAACCACTAACCGAAACAGCCCCTTGCTGATTTCCAACCTGAATTTGTTGAGGTGAATTTTGTTTAACTAACTCGACCATAGCTCTTTTAAGTTGTTCAATTTCTCGACCTTGATTTTGAAGCTCTGTTTCATACTTATTCTTATCTTCAGTGGTTATCAAATCCTCATCATCAATCGTATCCCTCAAATTCAAAAACTCAGAATAGTAAAAAACCTTATTCTCTTTAATCCATCCCATCCTATACATCAGCTCCCGATTTGTTTTATACCGCACATGCCAAAAACAAGAACTATTATGTCGTATGTCTGTTACTGTAATCTTATCGTATCTTTCCCCAGCTTTTGATTTACCATCTCCAAAGAGTCTTTTACATAAATGTCTCATGTATTTATTAAAACCCGCTTGAGTAATATTAATTAGCATATCCTCATCCTTTAATTTGTTAAGTTCAACATACTCTTTAATAAACTGAGAACAATATTTTAATTTAATGGTTCTTTCAAAAGTCTTAGAAACCGCCTCCCCATTTCTCCTTTTTTTTGGAATATTCAAAACAGTAAAATTATCCTGAAAATCCATGACCCTTAGTCTCCAAGCTTCTTGACATCTAGCCCCACTATCATACAATAAACAAATCAAAGCCCTATAATTTGTATTTGCAGAATTAATCAACAACTTCATTTCCTCTTCTTTCAAAAAGACCCATTCAGGTTTTCCTTTCGAGAAGTCATTTGGAACTAAGTGATTTCCAACATTTTCTTTAATCCTTTGAGTTCTAAACATCCAGTTAAAAATTACCTTAACGTTTCTACAAAAATCTTCAGAGTTATTTTTATTGCAAACCTTAGTCAATTGTTCACGAGTAACAGAACTAAAAGGTTTGTTCTTGATTGCTTTCCCCAACATCCTCAAGGTCATTCTGTTTCTTAACAAACTACTCTCTCCCCTCTTTCCCTTGGTTGTTGTGTTTACACCAATCTCAAAATCTTTAAGCATGTCTATCGCTGTCTTGCTGTTTTCTTTGTTAAGGTCTTGGACCTTTCCAGAACTAAATTCCTTTTCTCTTACTCTATTCCACTTTCTTAAATTTCCGTTGTGGTCTCTTATTTCCATAAAAGACCAAAAGAACGGTCCTTTTTAAAGATTTAGTGAACCGAACCTTTGTATTGAAGCGGGGACCGGGAATCGAACCCGGGTAACTCGCTCTGCAGGCGAGTGCAAGACCATTATGCGATCCCCGCATATCAGACTAATTTTCCTAAGAAAACTCTCTTTTTAAAACTTATCACACTTCAACATAACTTCAAATCGTTTAGAACTTATAACAAAATTTATAAATACTAGTTAAACTATATAAAACAAAATATATTTTCAATTAAATAGAATGCAACGACAAAAAAAACAAATAATCGAATTAATCTCACGAAAATTTAAGAAAAAAGATATACAAAAACTAAACTATGGGGTAATACACTCTCAAGTAGGTTTTGCTGATGGAGTTTCAATTGTAATGAACCAAGTAGAATCTGTTATGACAAAATCCATGGAAGTACCAAAATCAAATATTTTTTATTTTGTTGGAAAATCAAAAACTTCTTCTCCACTAATAAGGCAATGTAAAATTGTATGGCATAAAAACAAAGATAATCAACTAATAAACAAACATTTTCAAAAAGGATTTGGAGGAGCCCTATCAGAAAAAGTAGAACACGCAATTCTAAAAGCAAAAGAAGAAATAAAAAAATTTATAGACGACAAAAAAATAGACGTCATAATTGCTCACAACACCTCACACCCCGTTAATTTTATACTGTCAATCGCACTATCAAGATATTATAGGGATGAAATCCTAAAAGGCAAAAAAACACCAAAATATATTCTTTGGTGGCACGACTCTCACCTAGAAAGAGAAAGATATCAAAAACCTTCACCAGATATAAAAAATTACTTATTAGAAGGAGTTCCTGGAAAGTTTGTAGAATACATTATTTTCATAAACAGTCTTCAATTCCAAGGAGCTCAAAAATACATGCAAGAAATCGATAAAAGAAATTCCGGATACTACGAATATTTGCTTAGCAATCACACTGTAATCTACAACACCGCAACAACATTAATAAGTTCAGTAGAAGAACTAGAAGAAAATTTCAACGAGAGAACAGAGAAATTTCTAGAAGAATATAAAATAAATCAGTTATTAAAAAAGAACAGATTAAAACTCTCAAACACTCAATTTTGCGTACAACATACAAGAATTGTCCCAAGAAAACGAATTGATTTTGCATTAGAATATTCCTATGAATTATTTTCCCAATTAAAAAAACAAAAACTAAAAAAAGCAATGATTTTCTTGGTTTCAGGATATCACGGAGATGAATCTGGAAACTACAAAAGAAAATTAATAAAACTTAATAAAAAACTGTCTATTAAATACAATACAAAAAAATTCTTCCTAATATTTTCAGAAGATTACAAAAACACAGGCATTTTATTTGAAGAAGTACCATTAATAATTCGAAAACTAGGGGGAATTTCAACCTATTTCTCAGAAATAGAAGGATTTGGCAATAACTTACTCGAAGTTTTAGCAGCAGGTCTAATCCCCGCAGTTTACACTTACCCTGTTTTCAAAAAAGATCTTGCTAAATTTAAATTTAAGACAGTCTCCCTAGACAAATTTGAAGTAACCAAAAAATCCATAGAAGAAATGGTAAAAGTTATAGAAAGTGACAGAATAAAATCCCTTTGGGCAAACCAAAACATAGAAATATTAAAAAAGAAATTCGCTCACGAAATTATTTCTCCAAAACTTAAAAGAGCAATCCTTAGACAAAGACCAGTTAGAGTCTATCAAAAATAAAAAAAACAATGGGGCACCGCACCTTAAAAGGTGCGGTTTGTGACAGCCCCTTGTTTTTAGGATGCTCAGGAATTAAAACCGTAAGCTATGACCACACACTAAAGTGTGTGGTTTTAATTCCC
>Ga0180007_10004485_pt1 | contig 14780 bp, 17 predicted proteins | sample MM_PC_MetaG_FD_121122 | JGI IMG/M metagenome (GOLD analysis project Ga0180007, IMG submission 121122) | Groundwater microbial communities from the Aspo Hard Rock Laboratory (HRL) deep subsurface site, Sweden - MM_PC_MetaG | ecosystem: Environmental > Aquatic > Deep subsurface > Groundwater... | reverse complement strand
TAACAATATAACCATTAAATTGCTGTTCTTGGAATCTATTATCGATTAGTACATTATCCCTTAATCTTGTTTGTGAGAAATGAGAAGGCAGGGCAGGTTCACCATAGGGAAAAATATCTTCTCTTGTTTCCTGTTGAAAAAAAGAAGAGGGATAAAGATATTCTTCGTATTGTGATAAATGAGTTTCTTCTTTTACTTCATTACTTGATTTATCACTTTTAATTTCCGGAGAAGTTTGTAATTCATCAGAAACCAAATAACTCTTAACCTCTCCAAGAAAAGAATCTTCCTCAACATCACTAAAAACCAATACAACTGAAGATAAAAGCAACAATACCACTAAAAAAACAACCAACCACTTTTTTTCCATCTCTCTCAATACAAATCAAGATATATAAATTTTACTCAACAAACACATCATCAATCATCGGCGTAGGCACGACACCCCCACCACCCACAAAATGCCCATACCCCTCATAAGGCAAATCAACCTCTGTTAATTTCTTTAGATTATAAGTCACTGTATTTAATGGTAGATTCAAAACACCAGCAATATCGCTCGCAGATTTTTCTCCCTCAGCCAAAGCCTGCAAAACTTTCTTAGATGTTTTATTAGATAAAACTTCTGCTATTCTCTCGCTTCTTACATCATCTAAATCAATCATTATCGAGCTATTTGCCATTTTCCCAATCTAATCAAAAACAAAACAAAATCAGACTTATAAACTCTATGAAAGCTTCAAATCAACTTGAAGTCATTTCTGAATTTAACTTTCGTCTAGAATTATAAATGCCTAGCCATATCTTCTAATATTTCGTACCCTGCCTGAACTCTCTCCTGTGGAGTTTTTAAGTCAGTTATAGCTCTTCCTATAACCAAAACACTTGAACCATCCTGAACTGCATTTCCTGGGCTAAAAACTCTTTTTTGATCTGCTCCAGCAGGAGTTCTTGTTCCTTTTATTCCAGGAGTAATATACATAAAATCATTCGGGAGTTTGCTCCTAACTGCATAAAGATCTGCTGCAGAACAAACGATTCCATTTAATCCTGCTTGATATGCCAATTGGGCTTGATGTAAACTTGTTCTTCAACTTTTCCAGGAACTCTTAACTGATTATTCAGCATTTTTTGATCAATACTTGTCAAAACTGTTACAGCAATTATTTTAGGAACTTCTACTTTATATTTTTCCGCTCCATTTCTTGCTCCTTCAACAGCCGCTTGCATCATTTCCAATCCACCCGAAGCATGCACGTTAAACATTCTAACCCCCAGTTGAGTTGCAGCATCTGCAGCCCCTCTAACAGTATTCGGAATGTCATGATATTTTAAATCGAGAAAAACATCCGCACCATAGCTCTGCACAACCCTTACAGCTTCTGGCCCAAATCTTGTAAATGTCTCTTTACCAATTTTGAATAAACCAACTACGGGGCTCAGTTCTTGAACTCTAGCACTGACATCATAAACAGTAGCAAGTCCATCTAATGGTAAACAAACCATTCTTCTTGCCTTTTGGTCTTTAAAAGATAAATCCATACAAAACAAACTGTAAAAGGATATATAAATTTATTATAAAAAATTTCATCAAACAATAGTAATAAAATAAAACTATTATCACAAAAATTATCTTGAACTTCCCCTTATTGCATCGTGAAGTCTTATTTTTCCAATTTGTCCAGGAGTTAATTTTACTAAATCCGGAGCTTCTTCAAGATCTCTAACTCTTTTAGCACAATCCAAAGAACAAAAGTAATCTCTTTTTACCAAATAGCCTGGTCCACTTAAAAACAAAATACCTCTTGGTGTTATGCGATCATTCCTGAATCTTTCGGGAGTATCATTAAAAGGATAATAAGCTAATTTAGCCACACCCAGGTTAACATCCCCCACCCTATCGCTCTCATGAACTTGAACATACATTAAAGGAATCTCTAACATAAAAAAGAAATAACTTTCTTCTATAAAAATCTTCTTCCAAATTTTTCACCCCTCTAAATAATAACAAAACAACAAAAATCTTTAAATACCCTGGCCACAAATAACATACATGAACAAATGGGCAGAACTCTTACTCGGCTTGATTTTTGTAATTGCAGCAATCTGGGTAGCATGGTACTCCGCGATTTGGTGGGGCGAATTTTGGAACTTCAAGCATGCTGCATGGGAATTCCTTAAAGGCGGAGTTTTCTGGTTTATCGTAATGATTGGCGTTCTCTTCATCCTGCTCGGAATTTCTGATATGAAAGGATAATCACTTAAGGTAAATCTACTTAACAAATAAATTCTAATCCTCTTCCCAACCTCATCCAGATTAATAATGAATCTGTTTTATGGGGGTTAATGAACATATCACTATATTTAGTTAAAAAAGTTCACCTTACATTGTAGTGGACTACTTCTTAACAGCTTCCTTGACATTCTTATTCAATTGTTTCATGCTTTCCTCAAGCTGTTTCTTGTCCTTCGTCCCGGTACAAACCAACTTTCCATTAGAAAACAACAAAAACGTAGCCGGAGGATCAACTAACTTATACACCAGCCCTGGAAATTGCTCTGGTTCGTATTCTGTATTCTCCAACTGCAAAGCCAACATATTCAAGTTCAAATTCAGGTCAATACTCCCGCTTGCCACGATGTTCTGGACAGTTATCCTTGGCTTGTCTGTAATTTTAATGCCAATCTTACCAATTTGCTTTATGACTTGTTCAATGACCTCTCTGACCTGTGATACACTTTTTGTCCCTGTGCAGACCAGATTCCCCGAAGAAAAAACCAAGACTGCAGACTTTGGCTGCTGAATTCTCAAAACCAATCCTGGAAACTGTTCAGGGTTATACTCAGTATTACTGTGTGTTCTCGCCAACTTCGTCAAAGAAACCGGCTTCCCCAAAGAAGTAGTCGCGACAATATTCTGAATCTTTAAATTTGACTTTTTAGATTTTGATTTAACCATTATCCTACCCGAACATCTTTTTATAAATAAATCCGTTTATAAAGCTTACTAATCCCTGCTATGCAATGTTACTCGGGAATCCAAGAGTCATATTTTTTGTCTTCAAGAATTTGTTTACCTTTTTCTGTTGTTACAACACCATAAATTTGATTATCTCTAATTTCTACCTTAATAAAACCAAATTCATCTAATCTAAGAAAAATCTTCAGATATTTTTTGATACTTTCAGGGGTTTCATCAGAAGCCTTAATCGGATCTGATTGCCAAGATTTTTCTATATTCCACAAAGTTTCAAATTCTTTTTGATTAATTTCCATATAATAATCACAAATTCTTGAATTACTTATATTTTGCGGATTCCCTCTCATTGTAGTTTACAGTTATTAATTAACTTGCTCTACAAAACATAAATACAACCCTTCCACGCACAAAGCTTTTCTGTATCATTGTTATCAGAATTATGGGCGTTGTCCGGAATAGAGTGATTTCACTAAATTTAGGGGCGGCGTGGTGGGGTGGTTAGGGTGGGTATCAACGACAGTCGAGTTAGTGGGAAAATGAAATCACGATGTTTTCTGTTATTCCGGACAACGCCAGAATTATGCAAATGTTTAATTATCAGACTATTTTCCCTGAATAACCAATCAATAAGATAGATGAACTAATTTTCGTATACCCATTATCTCCCCTCTCACAACTTATCCTTCAGGTAATTAAAAAACAAAGATATAACAATTACACAAACTAACAAAAAAACCACAATCAAAGCAGCCCACACAACAGAGCTAGCTCCCCCATCCACACCATTAAAAGAAACACCCATAAAAATAAAAAGCAAAACCACTAAAACAACAACAAACACTCCTAGAAACCAGCAAGTAAATTTCCCTCCTAACATATAATAAATAAACATCCAAGTTTTATAAAACCCCTCTGTTCTTACAAAATACCAGTTATCAAAAACACATATTTTTATAAAGATTCAACAAAGTGAAATTTTATGAGATACGACGTGATGATTGCTTCAACTTACCTGCCAAGAAGATGCGGAATTGCAACATTTACACACTGCAAATCAAAAGCTCTTCACAACACATTTCCAGGAGAAATAGGCTCAGTTCGCATCATCCCCATTGACAATGGAATCGGTCCAGACGGATATCACCTTGGTGCAGACCCTGGACTAATGATTCACCAGGCAGATGTAAACTCATGGATATATGTTGCTTCAAAAATAAGAGCAAGAGCAATTGAAACTGGAAACTCACCTCTAATAATATACGAACATGAACATGGAATTGACGCACCAGATGGAAATGGTTTTACCTCGCTGGCAAGAATACTAGACCAAGACGAAGAATTAAGAAGACGTGGTCTTGTTGCTGTTGCACAACTCCATACAGTAGTACAAAAACCAACACCAGACCAAAGAGAACAAATACATCAGCTTGCACAACATTGCGATCTCGTTACTATAATGGCAAAAAGAGGAGAACAAAGTCTTAGAGAAAGTTATGATTTTGACCCTGAAATAATGAAAAAAGTAAGAATAATTGAACATGGTGTAAGACCTTTTGACCCTTTACACCTTAATGAAAAGAGCGCAAGAGAAAATCTAAGTATTGATAAAGATTTACACTTGCACATAGTCACAGGTTATCGCGGAGAATCAAAAGGAATAGACCACATTATACGTGCTTTTGGAAAACACCTCTCCGCATTAAGACCAAGTGAACGAGACAGAACAAAGTTAGCTGTTGTAGGAATGTACCATCCATGGTTTAAAACACCTCAAGGCAGACCTTATCATGAAAGAGATTTAAGAAACATTCAACAAGCATTAGAAGACTCTGGGTTAAATGGGAAATACACGAGGACAAGCGCTCTTGAAGAACTTGGGCCACAATTGCTAAATAATCATGTCGTATTCGGTGAATTCTACCTTAACGAACAAGAATTCATTGAAATGCAGGCAGCTGCAACTGTCAGAGTAGTTGGAAACAGAGACCGTGAACAATTATCCAGTGGAAATTTAGCAGAAGCACTAGCACATGGTGTAAGCATAGCCACACGGAATGAACATGGAAATGAACTTGCACGCCCGCTATATCCAAACGCGCCAAAGTCAGATCTTGAAAAAAGAACAATTGGAGAAAATGCAATGCTTATTGACTTACTAGGCAGATTGATACGTCCTACAAGAAGAGGACAAAAAACAATTCTCCCAGAACCTTCTGTTGAACAGCTAACTTACTGTATGAACCAACTGCAGGATGAAACACTGCGTAGAAGCATCGGCAGACAAAGCATATTTAACATGCAGGCACACAGCTGGAATTTAATAGAAAGAAAATTTCTATACTGCGTAGAAGAGGTGCGAAGATTACAACCCTCTGCTTAACAACTCAATCACAACTCAATCTCCATAAGTTCCTTCCTTCCTTTTTTCTTAGAGAATTTCCTTGACTTTAATATTTCATTTTTCTTTTTCTTCTTCCTAAATTTTTTGACAATCCAAACAATTAAAATCAAAACAAGTAAGACACTTATAACAACCCCAAAAATTGACAACATCATTCTGTTTTCATTTGAAATTACCAACCCTGCTAGACCTCTCTCCGACGGCAAGAAGATTTTTTTGCTAGTGCTAATTTCTGATAATCCATCATTTAAGCCCATTTCAAAACTAAATTCTCCAAACGAGTCTTTTGGCAAGTCAAATTGTATCACACTTTCAATTGATTGTTTCGTCCCTAGATTTACAATCTCCTGCCCAATAAATCTTGAAACACCGTCAAAATCAACAAGAGCATAATCAATAACAATTTCATGTTCTTCTCCTGCATATTCTTCAATTAAATAAGTCACTTCTAACTGGTTCCCCACCTTTTCATAATGCAAAATTTCGGCTTCAAAAGTATTCCTGTATACAATTATCTGTAAAATCTTTTCAGATTTGCCTTCACCACACTGAACAATAACTTCTGCTTCATATTCTCCTGGCTCAATACTTTCAGGGACAAACAGATTTATTTCATACATCAATTTTTCACCAGGACTTAATCCATTAGTTTGGCTATTCTTTAGCCAGCTTCCTGCAAATCCACCAAAAAGCAAACCACAATCATTCAAAAATATTTTTTCTTTATTCGTAATTTCTAAAACAATTTTTTCTTCTGTTCCTCTTTTCACAAGAGTCTGTCTTAAATCAGAAAAACCAATTCCTGCTTTGCTCGTCTCATTACGTTCTACTTGATTCGGAACATAACTCCCTCCGCCACCCCCACCACCTCCACCGTCATTACCACTCGGCGGCTGCGAAGAAGTATCAACAGTAAAATTCAAACTATCTGCATCAGAATTTCCAGCAGAATCATTTGCATAAAAGTTCAAAACAAAAATTGCATCAACAGTTACATCAAAACTGCTGCTTCCTAAACTGCAATTAATCGTTGTATTGGCAATTTCTATACTTGCCCCTCGGTAAACACTATACCAACAACTACCAAAATAAGGTTCACTAATTGAAAAAACTAGAGGAACATTTTCCCTTGAAGTTTTTGTTCCTGTTGGCTGAGTTAACTTTATGACTGGCGCAACCGTGTCTACATAAAATGTCTTGTTTCCATTACTCGCCTCATGACCCTGGGTATCATTGCATTTGATATTCCATAAATAAATTCCGTCTGGCAAAGTCAAGGAAAAACTATTCTCATTCCCACTTTCAGGAGCTGTATCAGTCTGATTCAATTTAAACTCACCGTCAAAATCTCCCCATAATTCACAACTATCTAAATCGACATCAGTAGGGGTATATCTAAAAGTAATATCCTGCGAATTAAGATAAACATCAATCGGAGAAATCAAAGTTATCGAAGGCGCGCCAACTTGAACCGAAAAACTGTTATCATCGCTTGACTCCAAACCAGAAGTATCATTTGCATATATTGTTAAATTATAACTATCGCTTCCAGAAACATCAAAAGTCGTATTCGCGCAGCCAACCAGACTAAAATTAGTCTCGCCTAAATCTAAGGTATACCAACAACTATCTAAATTCCCATCAGCATCACTAACAGAAAACTCCAAGTCAAGAGATTCATTTGTCCCATAAGTTGCTCCTTCCTGCGGAGAGACTAAAGTCAAGGACGGAGCAGTATTACTAACCAAAGTAACAGTTCTTGTCTCTGTCTGATTTTCATAACCTGCCGTATCCTGAGCATAAGAATAAAAATCATAACTCCCATCTTCTAAATTAGTAAAATTACGTGAATAAGAATTTGAATCATACAACGCTAAGATTTCATCGGAAGTTAAAACACGATTAAATACTAAAAATTCATCTATCAGTCCATCAAAACAATTATAATTTCCCGCTCTTCCACTAATTTGGAAATTATTAGAATTCACAATTGAACTACTAAGTGTTCCAGAACCACTAGAACCTTCAACACCATCTACATAAATATCAACTCCAGAAGCACTACTGCTTCCATCACAAACAATAACGACATGTCTCCAAGTTCCGGTATTAACAGTGGCAGTGCTACTAACCTCTATTTGTTCTGCCGCTCCAATTAAATACAACTTAAGCTTACTGTTTACAATAAACAACTCCATCCCTTGCCAAGAACCATAAGGCGTCTTTGACATAATGGTTATATAACTTGTAGTAGAATCTGTATTTATCCAAAATGAATAGCTAAACTCATCTGTTCTTTCAAAACTATTGATATTTCCAAAAATAATATAATCCCCACTTCCGTCAAAGCTCATCGCATTTCCAAATTTTCCATTCACACCATAACTTGCCCCTGTAACACTGCCGTCATAACCATTTCCCGAATAATCCAGCACATTTCCTGAACTATCATTCATCTTCCAAAAACTAACTAAAGAACTATCAAAATTAATAAAACTATAAATCTGCGAATCATCGCTAACATCGACACCAACATTTATTGCATCAGAATTATATGTTCCTTCCACAGTTGTCTCAGCCGAAAAAGAAATATTTGGCGATACAGAGTCCAAAACATCATAATCAATAACAATGCTTTCCAAAAAAGGAGTTTCACTAGAATCAGGACTTGTAAAAATTATTTTATACTGAAAATATCTTCCTACCAAAGCTAAATCAGCTAAATCCGCATCTTGCCAAACCCCATCACTACAATCTGATTCAGAACAATTTCTTACTTGATAAGTTAAATTAGATTCATCAATAAAAGAAGTAAATCCTTTAACATCATTGCTTGCATCTAAATTAAAATCTCCAATTAAACTCCAATTAAGCCCATAGTCTATTGATTTATATACATCCCCAGAAGGGTCAATTATAAAGAAATTATCACTTGAATCAATTAACATTTCCAACCCATCCTGATTTCCTTCATAATCTTCATTAATTAAACTCCAATCAACTCCTTGATTTATTGATTTGTAAATTTCACTATTAAACAAAATATATAAATTATCATTTGAATCAACCTCTAAATCATCCGTATAGGTTCCTCCACCATAACCATCATTAACCTTTTCCCAATTCTCTCCTTCATCAATACTTAAAAAGACATCTCCATTTCCATCTACAATAAAAATATCATTAGAAGAATTAATTGCAATTCCTTTTGCATTTGCCGTTGCTCCAGCATTAAAATCACCTTTTAATTCCCAGTTTATACCATTATCAGAACTTAAATAAACATCTCCAGAACCATCAACTGCAAATAAATTCTCATTAGAATCTTTTTCTCCTAATAATAACGCACTGTTTACAAAACTATTATTCACGACATTCCAGCTTTCTCCATCCTCAGATCTCCAAATCTCTTTATTTGAATTTGAAATAATATACAGATAAACACTATCTGCAAACATATCTTCTGTATCTGTAGTTCTCCCAAAATTTTCTTTTGACATTGTCCAATCAACACCTAAATTGACAGACTGATAAACATCTCCTCCCCCATCAACGCCGTACAAAAATTCTATATTCGGGCTTGTTGAATCATACGTCAAATTATTCCATACCGCATCAGCCCCTGCATCAAAAACCTGAGAACTATAGTTCCCAGTCAAATTACCTCCAGCCAAAACAACAGCACTCCCATTCCACAATGTATTATCATATGTTCCTAAATCAAAATCTCCCTGCCCAGAATCAGAAAAAACCGCAAACCCTGTCAAACTGCCAAAACGAAGAAAATGAACAGCTGCCAACAAAACCACTACACCTACTAGTAAAACAAAAAACTGTATCACCTTTCTTTTCATTTTTTATCTCCTCTTTTTGAAAAAACGAATGCTAGAAAATCTTTGATTTTCTTCGTTTTCATGTCCTAACATAATTAAACAATTTTATAAACATTACCTTCTTCCTTGAAACATGGAAAAAGTAAAAATAACCTTTTTAGGAACAAGCAATGCAATACCCACGGTTAAACGTAGTCATACTGCTATTCTCCTTACTTACAAAAACGAAAACATTCTTGTTGATTGTGGAGAAGGCGCACAAAGACAATTCAAATTCGCACACCTATCTCCAAGCAAACTAACTCGATTACTAATAACCCACTGGCACGGCGACCACATCCTTGGCATTCCAGGTTTGTTTCAAACCCTTGCAATGAGCGATTATCAGAAGACACTAGAAGTCTACGGCCCGCGCAACACCGAGCGCTTCCTCTCTTCACTACAACACATATTCAAACTTAAAATCAAAACAAAAGTCAAAGAAGTATTCAGCAAGTTCTACGAAGGAAGCGATTTCTATCTTGAAGCAGCATCAATGAAACATGACACACACTGCCTCGCTTACTCATTCATAATCAAAGAAAAACACAGGCTAGATAAGAAGAAACTCGCAAAGCTAAAACTCCCAAACTCCCCATTACTGAAACAGCTCCAAGAAAGCAAAAGCATAACATTCAAAGGCAGAAAGATCAAATCCTCTCAAGTCTCGTATTTAGAAAAAGGCAGAAAAATAACATTTATCCTGGACACAGCACCGAATCCTGCATCAATCCAACTAGCAAAAAACTCAGACATTTTAGTCTGCGAATCCTCTTTTTCAAACCAGGAGGCAGCTCTCGCAAAAGAACGTCTCCATTTAACTGCGAAAGACGCAGCAACAATCGCAAAGAAAGCCAAGGTCAAGAAATTAATCCTAACACACATCTCACAGCGCTACGAACACAATCCAAAAATCATTCTTGACGAAGCCAAAAAGGTTTTCAAAAATACAACGTTAGCAAAGGATTTTGATGTTGTTGAGTTCTAGTTATAATCATCTCTGGGATCAAAGAGTCTCCTCCAATGTCTCATGTCAGGAATTTCTTTATATCTAAATTCCTCAATAAATTTCTCACCAAACTTATCGATAGTTTCCTCGATCATTTTTGGCGGCTCCCAGTCATCCCCAATATATTTCCCAAGGTTTCTAAAAAGATAATAAGAAATCTCCGCAGCCTTTCTTACTTTGTCCAAATCAGAAAGAGAGTTAATTTTTTTACTCTGGTTACTGGCCAATCTACTCAATACTCCTATAACTTCATCAACACTATCAATTTTAATTTCTTTGTCATCAATAAAAACCTTATACGCAATTAACTTATCCGAAACCGTGTCAATTGTGATTGGGTGATTCATAAAATCCAACTTAAAATAAAGATCCTTATACACGACAAAAATCTTCATTTCACTAAAGGGCATTTCTAAATCAGGCCAAATCTCTGTAGGATTTAGATCATGATAATCTCTAACTACCAAAACAGCTCCCTCACCAAAAATATCTCTTGCATCATAAGCACCATGAATATAAAAACCGCCAGTTACAAAAGTGTCATAAAAAAGAGTATATGCAAGATTATTTCCCATAGCATTCAGAAAAGCAACTTTCTTTTTTTCTTTTTCATCTACGGGTTTATTCCAGCCGGATTTTTGCAAAATCTCTTCCACCTCTTCCTGCGACAAAATCAAATTTTTTCCATCTCCACAAAATATATAATTTCTAACTTTCTGCTTTAGAATATCAAATAAAAACAAAATGTAATCGACTCTCCCCTTAATACTTACATCATCAATTCCCAATTCCTTTGATTCCTTCAACCCAACGATAGCATTATGCTGCAAGAATATCCTTATAACATCTGGGGGAGGCATCAAATCTGAGATCTCCTTGATATTAAACTTTTCCTTCAGTTTAACCAATCGATAGTACATATCAAGTGCTTCATCAACATCGAAATAAGAATCAATTTGCCCAGCATTCAATGGCCAAAAAGTTTTAGGATTCAATCCGCTAAAACCACTTTCGATAGCCTTAAGAAAATCCTCAATCTCCTGTTCTCTATTCATATCTAAATAATAACTATAAAACTTATAATCTTATCTAAATATCCAAAAACTTCTATGTTCTAGAACTCTAACCACTCCGAATCCACACACTGCCATCACGAACCATCCCTCGCCTAAAACCATTATCATCACACACCTCGCCAATAATTCTAAGCGCCTGCTCTCTATGTTTCGGATTAAACATATAAGTTTTCATAAGTGGCTCTCTACCAGCTATCGGCCCAGTAAAAGAACCAAGCTCATCAACCAAAGCAACTTTCAAACTCTCCTGAAGCACAGGACTCCAAACACCCCGCTCGTAATTTATATCCAAAACATAAGTTCCATAATCTCCATGGAGAAACCTTTAAATCAAACTTTTTAAGAATTTGTGTATTGTTCTTAACCCTTAGTAGAATAAAACCGCCACAATTTAACAACTTCTTTCGTGCCTGGAACAACATTATCTAACCGCTCAATTCCACCATAAGAAAACGCCCCGAAGCCCTACCCCTTCTCGCAGAGAAATCTCAGAATCTTTATAGGAAAAGGGGGCAACATAAACGTGATGTGTTTCTCTAATACTCTCTAAGTTTAATGTCATAAAATGTCACAGATCTCCTTCTTCGAACCTAACACATAATTCTTCTTGCACCTCTCTAACTACCGCAGCAACAGGAGTTTCTCTGGTTCAACGCCTCCTGCAAAGAACCCCCACAACGCATCCCCACACACAGAAGGATCGTCATCTCTGTGTTGCAAGATAATTTTTCCGTCTCTTTGAGAATCACACTAATCCCTTCTGTATAAGATTCTCTACTATTCATGAAAAATCCCAAATATCAATCTTTTTAAGAATTTGTGTATTCCTCTAACCACTCATACTAGCAGGCGAAATGAAAATAATAGTATCTCCTCTCAAAAAAGTCAAGCCGATATTCTTCTTAACTTCTCCGTCCTGCATTTCTTTCGCATTGTCAAGTGCAACATTGATGTGCATATCAAATGCCAGCAATGTTCCGACAAACTGCCTGTCGCCTTTCAACTGGATTAAAACTTCTTTTCCCTTCGACTGATTCAAAAGATCAAGTGGGCGCTCAATTCCGTTAACCATAATTGTTTTCATTTCTCATGGTATTTAAATGTTGCTATAATTCACAAATATAGTATACGAAAATTCATCACAAAAAAATTTCAAAAAACACATAGCATCTCTATCTCAACTTCGTCTTCCAATTAATTAACTTCTTACTCAATATCACATTGTATTATTTTTCAGTCAAACCAAAACATTTAAAACTATTAATTCTAAACCTCAGGTATGAAACAAGGAAGAAAAATCACAGGTGGAAAATATCACAAGCTTAGAAAGAAAAAGTTTTACGAAAAACAAAACCAGCAAAGAGTTGTAACAGTAAAAGAAACAAAAAGAAAAACCCTTAGAGTTAAAGGCGGAAACAAAAAAACAATCCTCCTCAACACAGACGACGCAAACATTTTTAATTCTAAAACAAAAAAAACGCAAAAAGCAAAAATAAAAAATGTTCTTGAAACACCGCAAAACGTTTTCCTCGCCAGACAAAACCTCTTACTCAAAGGCGCAATCATTGAAACAGAACTCGGCAAAGCAAAAATAACCAACCGCCCAAGCCAGGAAGGTTGTGTGAATGCCATACTCTTAGAAGAGTAAACTTTCCCAACAACACCCCTTAAAAAATTTCCGTCGACAAATTTCCTACAACCGAAACACTTATATACCTTCATTCACAAAACCTTTATAAAGCTTTCGCCCAAATCAAATGTTACTCTCAAGTGTTAAAAAGTCAAATATTTTGAGGAGATATTCTCTATGGTATATGTAAAACGCTGTCCAGAATGCGAATCTGTAGATTTGACTTACGACAGCCAAAAAGGAGAAGTAGTCTGTAATGAGTGCGGACTTATTGTAGAGGAAAAAATCATTGACACTGGCCAGGAAGGCGGCGGGCAATTCGACAAATCTGAAAAACGCGGTCGTGGCGGAGCTCCAATCTCAATGCAAAAATACGACAAAGGTTTAACAACTAACGTCGGAGAGATTTCAGACATTTACAAATTAGAAGCCGGTCAAACAAGAAAATTCTTGCGATTAAAAAAATGGCAGGAACGTGTTTCAACATCTATTGAAAGAAACTTAAGACTTGCTATGGCCGAACTAAGAAGAGTTGCATCTTTTCTTAACTTGCCTTCTGTAGTCAGAGACGAATCTTCTCGTGTTTACAATTATGTTCTCCAAAGAGGCCTCGTTAGAGGAAGATCAATGGAATCAGTCATCGCGTCCTGCATCTACGCAGCTTGCCGCTCTTACAACATCCCTAGAACACTAGACGAAATCGCAGAAGCCTCAGACGTCGAAAGAAAAGAAATAGGCAGAACATACAGATTCATCGTAAGAAAACTAAAAATCAAAGTAACTCCCTCAAGTCCAAAAGACTACATCTTAAGGTTCTCTTCAATCCTCCACCTCTCACCAAAAACTCAAAACGAAGCTTTCAAAATCTTGAAAAAGGCAGACATCTCAGAGCTAACTTCTGGAAGAGGCCCAGCAGGAATCGCAGCCGCAGCTCTTTACGTCGCCGCTCTCCTAAACGATGAAAAGAAAACACAAAGGGAAGTCGCAGACGTCGCAGGCATAACAGAAGTCACAATCAGAAACCGCTACAAGGAACTAACAGAACGCCTCGGTCTCGAAGAAAAACTATCTTCGAAAGTAAACTCGCTAGACAAATCAAAAAACAGAAAAACTCCTTTGAGAATTAAGTAACCTTCTCAGAAATCAACTCTTTCAAACTTTCATTGTCAACGACGAAATCATTTGATAAAAACTCTTCTTTCGTCACCCACTTGGAACTTTTTATAAAAACTCCATTTGGTGGCAAACTAACATCCAAACTTTTTGGTTTACAACTAAATGCATTACAAACAATTTGCTTCCCATCTGTAACTCTAAGATACCAATACACCCCCAGAGAATCAACAATGTCAACCTTCAGACCAGTCTCTTCTTTTATTTCCCTATTTAACGCCCCATAAGGCGACTCACCATGTTTAACCCTTCCACCAGGCAAATCCCAAACCCTCTTCTCACCAATAACTGTCTCAAGTACCAAAAACCGATTTCCATCTAAAACAACTGCCTTAACAGCAGGATGAACCTCGCCCATTATTTCTAAAACCACCACAGGGTTATATAATTATCTCTCAAAAAGAAAGCCAAGAAAACAATGCGGGAGGGAGGAAATGGGATTAAAGTTTGAATCGGTTAGAAAAATATTAACCCTAATAATCAAAATCAAAGAAATAATTATTCTTCATAATCTGGCTGTGACATCCTCCCAGCCCTAAAGGGTTGACGCGAAGCGTCAATTCCTCACTTCGTTCGGAACTGGGCGTCCTTTCGTTTTACGCGTGGTGCATCTGTTGATTTTCGACGTAATCATAAGCC
>Ga0180007_10004484_pt1 | contig 14781 bp, 10 predicted proteins | sample MM_PC_MetaG_FD_121122 | JGI IMG/M metagenome (GOLD analysis project Ga0180007, IMG submission 121122) | Groundwater microbial communities from the Aspo Hard Rock Laboratory (HRL) deep subsurface site, Sweden - MM_PC_MetaG | ecosystem: Environmental > Aquatic > Deep subsurface > Groundwater... | reverse complement strand
TATGAATTCTTTGGATTTGTAGAGGGAATCTGTAATCCGAATTTGTAATAATTAGGTGAGTAGCTCAATTGGCTAGAGCATCGGATTCCAAATCCGAGGGTTGCGGGTTCAAGTCCTGCCTCACCTGCTGGATTTTGACAATTTGAATGGATAAAAGTTATGTTGAATAAGTTTAAAAAATATATTCAGGATGTAAAAAAGGAACTAAAAAAAGTTTCTTGGAGTGATAGAAGAATGGTTTGGAATTCTACTATTTTGGTGTTGATATTGTCGGGTGTTTCCGCTGTCTATATAGGGTTAGTAGACCTGTTGTTTTCCACCATACTTAGTAATATCCTAAAGTAAAACAAGTAACATAACAATTGCTGAAAATGAAAAAGTGGTATATAATTCACGTTTTTTCCGGTCAAGAGAATAAAGTTGCAGACCGTATAAAGAATACATTGGAACTTCAAGGTCTGACAGATAGCATGGGGGAAATATTTGTTCCAACCGAAGATGTGGTGGAAGTAAAAGGCGGAGCTAAAAAAGTTATGACAAGAACATTTTTCCCGGGATATATCATGGTGAATATGGAGTATGATCCCAAGTTGTGGCATATTATTAGAACAACTAATGGTGTTACAGGCTTTATTTCTTCCGGAGATGAACCTATCCCTGTGTCCGATAAAGAAGTTGAAAAAATCCGCGGCGAAATGGAAAAAAGAAAAGCTAAACCTCAGCCTAAAGTTATATTTGAAGAAGGTGAAAATGTAAAGATAGTTGAAGGTGCTTTTGCCAATTTTACGGGTTATATAGAAAAACTCAAATCTGAAAAAGGCAGAGCTATTGTTATGGTTTCCATTTTTGGAAGGGCGACGCCGGTAGAGTTGGAATATTGGCAATTAGAAAGAGTTTAATTGAAAGTTTTCTAAACCCCTAATTCGGGGGATAAATTTTACGAGGAATATTATGGCTAAAAAAATTACAACTAAGGTAAAATTGCAAATTTCGGCGGGAGCGGCAAATCCTTCTCCTCCTGTTGGTCCTGCATTGGGGCAACACGGAGTTAATATTATGCAATTTTGTCAGCAGTTTAACAAAGAAACTCAAGGCAAAGATGGATTTATAATTCCTGTTGTAATTACAATATATGAAGACAGGTCTTTTACTTTTATTACAAAGTCGTCTCCGGCAGCGGTTTTGCTTAAAAAAGCAGTTGGGATAGCTAAGGCGTCCTCTGAACCTAATAAAAATAAAGTTGGGAAAGTTACGAGAAAACAATTGGAAGAAATTGCAAAAATAAAAATGAAGGACTTGAACGCTCCTGATATTTCTAAAGCAGTAAAAATAATAGAAGGCACTGCTAGGAATATGGGAATAGAAGTGGAAGTTGACAGTTCTTCTTAGTGGAAAAGAAAATAGAAATAAAAAAGCTGGCAAAATTTTAGAAAAACATATATAATCACGATTTTGAAATTCGCAGATCCAATCAGACTTGATTAATATAGGTGATGAGAATTTTATGAAGAAGAGAAGTAAAAGGTATAAAGAGATAAATCAAAAAATTGATGCAGACAAACTGTATTCTCTTGACGAAGCCATTGGCATAATCAAAGAAACACCAAAAGTTAAGTTTAACGAAACAGTGAATTTGGCTATTAAGCTGGGTATTGACGCGAGTAATCAAAATATGCAAGTCAGAGGAGCTGTAACGTTGCCAAAGGGTATAGGCAAAAAGATTAGAATTTTGGCCATTGCCGAAAGCAAAGAAGCAAGTGATGCAAAAAAAGAAGGGGCAGATTTTGTTGGAGGAGATGAATTAATAGAAAAGATACAAAAAGGTTGGATGGATTTTGATTCTGTGGTTACTACTCCCGACATGATGAAAAAATTGGCTAAGGCGGGCAAGGTTTTGGGCCCTCGAGGTTTAATGCCTTCGCCAAAAACAGGAACAGTGTCTAATGATTTGGGGAAAATTATTAAAGAGATGAAATTAGGCAGAGTGGAATTTCGCAATGACAAGTTTGGGAATTTGCATCTTGTTATTGGAAAAAGTTCTTTTTCTGCTTCTGATTTGATGGAAAATATAGCTGCTTTGATAAAAGCAATATTAAAAGAAAAACCTCACAGTTCCAAGGGCTCTTATATAAACAAAGCTTACATATCTACTTCAATGGGGCCTTCGATAAGAATTGATACTAAACAATTTGCAGATATTCCTAAATTGTAAGAATCTCATGGATAAAAAAGCAAAACAAGAGAATTTAGATTTTTTAGTTGATAGATTGAGCAACTTAAAATCCATAGTATTTACAAATTTCAAAGGTTTAAGCGCTCAAGAGATGTCGAATATTCAACAATTAGCAAGAGAAGGAAATGGAGAATATAAAGTAGTAAAAAATACTATAACTCTCAAAGCTATTGACAAAAGTGGTAGAGAGGGAATTAACCAATTTATTTCAGGCCCTTGTGCAATTGCATTTTTACCGGAAGACCCGATGTCGCTTGTGAAAGCATTCGTATCTTTTTCAAAAGAGCATCAAGCTTTGATATTGAAAGGTGGCATAATAGAGGGCGAAATAGTTAGCGATGAGAATTTAAAGAAAATCGCAGCTCTTCCAAGTAAAACGCAGTTGTTGACCAGTGTTGTTGGCAATTTAAATGCCCCAGTGGCAAATTTAGTTAGTTACTTGCACCAGATGATTTTCAGTCTGGTAAGTGTGATAAATTCAATTAAAAATAGTTCTGACAATAATCAGAACGTTCAAGATGGAGGGAACAAAGATGTCTAAGAAGGAAGCAGATAAAGAACAACAGGTAAAACCCAAAGAACAATCAAAGTCTACGAAGGTCAAATTGAGTAGAGAGGAAATTATAGAAGGAATCAAGAATTTGACCGTTATAGAACTTTCCGAATTAGTAAAGAATTTGGAAAGTGAATTCGGAGTTTCTGCAATTCAAGCTGTTCCTCAAGTTGTCGCTTCAGCTGGTTCTCAATCAGGTCAACAGCAGGCTGCTGAAGAAGAAAAAACATCCTTCACCGTAATACTTTCTTCTACAGGAGATAAAAAAATCCAAGTAATAAAAGAAATCAGAAGTTTCACTAATCTTGGATTGAAAGAAGCTAAGGATTTGGTAGAAAGTGCACCAAAAACTGTAAAAGAAAATGTCTCCAAAGAAGAAGCAGAAGATATGAAGAAAAAGTTGGAAGCTGTTGGTGCGGTAGTAGAAATTAAGTAGATAAATAATTATCACATTCCCGCCTGCTTGCGAAGTGGGCAGGTGTCCTTAACGTTTCCCCTTGGTTTTTAATTTAAAGGGAATTTGGCGTGATATTGATTTTTTAATCAAACCCGCCTGCTTGCGAGGCGAGCAGGTAAAAAGGGAGGAAAAAGCGCGTATGCTTACATCTACTAATGTAAGAAATTTTAAAAAGATCCCTTTAGTGATGGGATTACCCAATTTAGTGGAGATACAGAATCAATCTTTTAATTCTTTTCTTCAATCTGATGCGCTCCCTTTAAAAAGAAAGAATGAAGGATTGCAATCTCTCCTTAATGAATTGTCTCCGATTATTGCCAGTAATGGGAAATTTTCTCTCGAGTTTGGAAGTTACACTATGGGTAGTCCTCGTTATAGTGTTACAGAATGCATAAGAAGAGGCATTACCTATTCTTTCCCTCTGAAGTTAAAATTAAAGCTTAGTATTTATAAAAATCCTGTTCCTATATCTACCAGACGTAAGTCTGTGGAGCGCGGCGAAGTTAAGAAAGGATTAGAAGTAGAAAGCATTAGAGAAGAGGAAGTTTATCTTTGTGATTTTCCTGTTATGACGCAGAGAGGAACTTTTATTATAAATGGCATAGAAAGGGTTATTGCTTGTCAATTACATCGTTCTCCTGGAGCATTTTTTGAGTCTGGTGGGCAGAAGAAAGGCAAAGAAATTTTTGTTGCGAGAATAGTTCCGGACAGAGGCACTTGGATGGAATTTGAGACCGACAATAACGATCTCTTATATGGTGTAATAGGTCCGCGTAGAAGGATGTTGGGCACGGTGATTTTTAGGGCTTTAGGCTATCCAAAAGATGCAGATATAATAAAGCTTTTCTGTGAAATAGAGGAAATAAATTTAACTAAAAAGGGTTTTGATAAAAAGTTAATAGGGCAAATATTGGCGGAAGATGTAGTTGACGCAAAAACGGGACAAAAAATAGCCGAAAGTAAACAAGAAATTTCTCTACTTTTGCTTAAAACTCTTTCTTCTTTTGGTATGCACAAAATAAAAATTATAAAAGATAAAGACGCTACTGCGTTGATAATAAATACTCTTAGGAAAGATCGCACGCAGAGCAAAGAAGAAGCGTTAACTCAAATTTATTCTCGTATACGATCAGGTACACCTTTCGAATCAAATACTGCTGAAACTTATTTGCGAGGGATTTTGTTTGATAAGACAAGATTTGATTTGGGCAAGATTGGAAGACATAGATTAAATACAAGATTAAACTTAGATGTTCCTCTATCCAAGAGAGTCTTGACTATTACCGATATAGTTGCTGTAGTAAAAGAGTTGATTAATTTACAAATGGGTAAATCTAATGTAGATGACATCGACCGTCTCGGTAATCGTAGAGTTAGAAGTATCGGGGAGTTAATGGAGAATCAACTTCGCCCCTCGTTTATTAAACTTACTCGCTCAATTCACGAAAGATTGCTTATGGGCAAAGCGGAAGATTTAATGCCTCATACATTAATAAATCCCCGACTCATAAATAGTTCTTTAATGGAATTTTTCATTTCATCCCAACTTTCTCAATTCATGGATCAAACCAATCCGTTGGCTGAATTGACTCATAAAAGAAGATTGTCTGCCTTAGGTCCTGAAGGTTTAACTAGGGAAAGAGCCGGAATAGAAGTAAGAGACGTTCATCCTACTCATTATGGTCGTATTTGTCCAATAGAAACTCCTGAAGGCCAAAACATTGGATTGATAACATCTTTGGCTACTTATGCTCGCATAAATAGTTTGGGCTTATTGGAAGCGCCTTACAGAAAAGTGGAGAACAAAAAGGTTACGAATAATGTTGATTATCTTACGGCCGATGAAGAAGACAAATTTATTATAGCTCAGGCGAATGCGCAGGTTGATAAGAAAGGATATTTAGCGACCGATAGAGCATTGGTAAGATATAAAAGCGATTATCATTTTATGCCTAGCGCAGATGTTAACTACATGGATGTAGATCCGATTCAAACACTTTCCATATCTGCTTGTTTAATCCCGTTTTTAGAACACGATGATTCCAACAGAGCTTTAATGGGTTCCAATATGCAGAGGCAAGCTGTTCCTCTTATGAATCCTGAACCTCCTTTGGTTCAGACGGGAATGGAGCAGGTAGTGGCGAAGGAATCGGGAACAACAGTTTTAGCAAAGAGAGACGGTATCATAGATAGTGTTTCTGGCGATAGCATAATAGTAAAAGTAGTTTCTGGTGCTAAATCCGAAGATTTGCTTTTAGATGAGACGGATTACTATCCTTTGAAAAATTTTATAAGGTCAAATCAATCCACATGTGTTCATCAAAGACCCATAGTTAAATTGGGGCAAAAAGTGAAAAAAGGAGATATTTTAGCTGATGGTCCTGCTATAAAAAATGGGAAATTATCTTTGGGCAGAAATGTGTTGGTAGCTTTCATGCCTTGGGAAGGATATAACTTTGAAGATGCTATTTTAGTTTCGGAGAAAATAATTAAGGAAGATGCCTATACATCAATTCACATAGAAGAATTTGAGGTTGAATGTAGGGAAACGAAATTAGGTAGAGAAGAAATTACTCCGGATATACCCAATGTTTCCGAAGAGGCTTTAAAGGATTTAGACAGCGATGGTGTAATAAGAACAGGTGCCTATGTAAAGGCTGGTGATATTCTTGTGGGCAAGGTTACGCCAAAAGGCGAGTCTGTGCTTACTTCTGAAGAGAAATTGCTTAGAGCTATCTTTGGAGAAAAAGCTGGTGATGTGCTTAACACTTCTATGAAAATCCCGCCTGGCACTGAAGGCGTCGTAATAGATACTAAAATCTTTTCCAGAGAAGAAGAAGATAAGAAGCGATTAAAGGACAGTTCCTCAGAGGTGCAATCCATTAAAAGAAAAAAAGACGCTTTGTTGGAAAGTTTAGAGATGGGAGCGTTGAGTAAAATCAGGGAAATTATTAAGGATAAAAAAAGTCAGAAGGCAATTAAAATTAAACCTGCTAATAAAACGGATTCCCCGAAAAGTGACAAAGGGCTGCAAATAAAAGCTGGAGGAATCTTATCGGCAAACTTGTTAAACCAACTCGACTTTAAAACATTAAAGAGTATAAAAGTAAAAGATGCTAAAACAAACGAAAAACTGGGTGATTGTTTAGAGGAGTTTTCAGAAAGAAAGAAAGCTATAGAAAAAGAAGCTACGCAAGAAATAAAAGATTATATTCAGGTAGAAGAATTATCTCCTGGAGTTATTAAATTAGTAAAGGTATATGTAGCCAGCAAAAGAGAACTTCAAGAAGGAGATAAACTTTCTGGACGTCACGGGAATAAGGGAGTAATCGCTAAGGTTCTTCCTGAAGAAGATATGCCGTATCTTTCCGATGGAACGCCAGTAGATGTTGTTCTAAATCCTTTAGGTGTTCCTTCCAGAATGAATTTGGGGCAAATCCTTGAAACACACCTTGGATGGGCGGCAAAAGCTTTGGGTTTTGAAGCTATAACTCCTGTATTTAATGGAGCAACAGAAGAAGAAATACAGAACTGTTTGAAAGAAGCCAGTTTACCGGAAGATGGTAAAGCTGTTTTATTTGACGGGAGAACAGGCGAACCGTTCAACCATAGGATAACAGTCGGTTATATATACTTGCTTAAACTTGACCATTTGGTTGAAGATAAAATTCACGCCAGATCTATTGGCCCTTATTCCTTGGTTACACAACAGCCGTTAGGTGGTAAAGCTCGGATGGGAGGACAAAGATTTGGAGAGATGGAAGTTTGGGCTTTAGAAGCCTATGGAGCCGCGCATATTCTTCAAGAGATGTTAACAGTAAAAAGTGATGACATAGAAGGAAGGACTAGAACTTATGAAGCAATTGTCAAAGGCGAGAATACTTTAACTTCGGGAATCCCGGAGTCTTTTAATGTTTTAGTAAAAGAACTGCAAGGTCTTTGTCTTGATTTTAAAATAGAAAAGGATAAGGAATCAACATGGGATAGCAGTAATTGGCAGTGGTTAAATAAAGAAAGAAAAAATGAGGCTTCCGAAATAAAAAGTATTGGATTGGGATTGGCTTCGCCTCAATTAATAAGGTCTTGGTCAAAAGGAGAAGTAAAAAAGCCCGAAACTGTAAATTATCGCACTTTCAGAGCCGAAAAAGGCGGACTTTTCTGCGAAAAAATATTTGGTCCAACTAAAGATTGGGAATGTTATTGCGGCAAATATAAGAAAATAAAACATAAAGGAGTTGTCTGCGACAGATGTGGCGTTGAAGTTACAGAATCCAGTGTAAGGCGCGATAGGATGGGGCACATAGAACTTGTTGCTCCTGTAGCGCATATATGGATGTTTAGGGTTATTCCTTCTGTTATGGGAACGCTTTTGGATATGACTCTGCCCAACTTGGAAAAACTTATTTATTATGATTCTTGGGTTGTTTTTGAGCCGGGAAAAACTTCTTTGGCAAGACAACAAATTTTAACCGATTCGGAACTTGAAGAATATAGACAAAAATACGGAGATACTTTTGAAGTGGGAATGGGGGCCCCGGCTGTAAAACGTTTATTGCAGGAATTGAATTTGGAAAAATTACGCGACGGGTTGCAGAAAAAAGAGAAGGGCACTTCATCTCAAGTGGCGAGAAGAAAAATAAACAAGAGAAGAAAAATAGTAGAAGCGTTTATGACTTCGGGTAATTCTCCGGATTGGATGATTTTAGACCGAATACCCGTTATTCCTCCGAACTTAAGACCTCTTGTTCCTCTGGATAAGGGCGGATTTGCAAGCTCAGATTTAAACGATTTATATCGCAGAGTCATCAATAGAAATAATCGACTAAAGAGATTAATAGAACTTGATGCACCCGAAATAATTTTAAGAAATGAAAAGAGAATGTTGCAGGAAGCTATTGATGCGCTTTTTGATAATGGTAGGAGGGGCAGAGTTGTTGTAGGTGGAACTCAAGGAAGACCTCTAAAATCTTTGGCTGATACACTTGGAGGTAAGCAGGGACGTTTCCGTCAAAATCTACTTGGTAAGAGAGTTGATTATTCAGGTAGGTCTGTAATTGTTGTGGATCCAAAACTGAAGTTAGACGAATGCGGTATTCCCAAAGAAATGGCTTTGGAATTATTCCAACCTTTCATAATAAGATATTTAAAAGAAAAGGGTTATTTCCATACCATAAAAGCAGGCAAAAAATTAATGGAAAGACGCACCGTAGAAGTCTGGGAAGCGTTGTCGGAAGTAGTGAAGAATCATTTTGTGCTTTTAAATCGCGCGCCTACTTTGCATAGATTGGGAATTCAAGCTTTTAGACCCCAACTTACCGAGAGTAAAGCGATAAAATTGCATCCGATGGTGTGCGCTGCTTTTGGCGCTGACTTTGACGGAGACACGATGAGTGTTCATGTCCCTTTATTTATGGAGACACTTCTTGAGGCTGAAATGCTTATTCTGTCGACAAATAATTTATTCCGTCCTTCAGACGGATCTCCAATATTACTTCCGTCTCAAGATATGGTGTGGGGTTTATATTATCTGACAAAGATGGATTCAAGCTCGGTTGTTTCCGACAAAGCAGGCCAAACAATCAAGGAAGAGAATTTGAGATTTTTCTCCAGCACAGAAGAAGCGAAGTTCGCGTATGAATTAGGAGAAATAAAACTTCATACTCCGATGCTATTAAGAATCCCCGAGCGTTTTAGATTGCATACAAAAAGTAATAAATTGAAAACCACTACGGGAAGAGCTATCTTTAACGAAGTCTTGCCTGATGGTTTGGAATTCGTGAATGAAGGGATGACTAAGAGTAAATTATCCTCTTTCGTCGATTCATATATTAAACAATTTGGCAAGGAAGCAACTTGTGAGTTACTTGATAACTTAAAAGAAATTGGTTTTCATTATGCAACGATAGGTGGACTTTCTATAGGTATAACCGATGTTTTAGTCCCGCCTGATAAGTGGTTAAAGATTGACAAAGCGCGCAAAGAAGTAGGGAAAATTGAAAGACAATATCACGAAGGAATTATTACCTACGGAGAAAGATACAACAAGCTGTTGGATGTTTGGAGTCGTGTTGGTGATGAAGTCGCTCAAAATATGTTTTCGGAATTGAAGAAGCATCCCTTTAATCCTGTTCTTCTAATAATGGAATCTGAAGCGCGAGGTAGTGCTCAACAGATAAGACAATTGGGAGGAATGAGAGGGTTAATAGCTCGTCCGCGTAAACAATTGACGGGAGCTGTGGGAGAAATTATTGAATTCCCGATTACTACAAACTTTAGGGAAGGTCTATCTGTTTTGGAATATTTCATATCGACTCACGGCGGTAGAAAAGGTTTGGCTGATACTGCTTTGAAAACAGCTCAAGCGGGTTATTTGACGAGAAGATTGGTGGATGTTGCTCAGAATGTAATAGTAAGAGAAGAAGATTGTGGCACGGTAAATGGAATAATTGCAAAACCATTGGAATTAGGCGGAAGAAATTTCATTCCTCTCAAAGAAAGAATTATTGGAAGGACAACGATAGACGATATAAAATTGCTTTTGTTGGATGAAATTATTGCAAAGGCTGGCGATGAAATAACCGAAGAAATTGCGGATGCAATCCAAGAGGCCGGCATAGAAGAAGTTTCTATCCGTTCGGTTTTAACATGTCAAAGTAAAGAAGGTATCTGTGCAAAGTGTTACGGAAAAGACTTGGCTACCGGAACAAAGGTTGCTCTGGGGCAAGCAGTTGGAATAATGGCGGCTCAATCTATCGGCGAGCCGGGAACGCAGCTTACGCTTAGAACTTTCCATATAGGCGGTACAGCTTCAAGAATAGTGGGAGAAACGCATTATACTGCCCAAGCAGATGGTGTTATAAGATTTCAAAACTTAAATGTAACAAAGAATAGCGATGGGAAATTGATGGTTTTAAATAGAAATGGCAGTATTTTATTAGAAGATGAAGAAGGCAATAAAATAGAAAATTATTCAATAAATGTAGGAAGTTTTCTCGAAGTCAGCGACGGTCAGAAAGTAAAAGCAAAAGAGGTTATAGCTCGTTGGGATCCCTACACTCGTCCATTACTTTCCGAAATAAAAGGAAAAGTTGAGTTCAAAGACCTTATTAAAGGTCTGACGATGAAAGAAGAATTAAATCGAGAGACCAATATCGTAGAAAAGGTTGTTATTGAACATCGCGGAGCGTTACATCCGCAGATAATAGTAAGACCCACATCGTCAAAGACGGTAAGTCGAAGCGGGGATGATTATTCTGGTCAGGCTAGATATTATCCTTTGCCTACAAACGCGCATATAACGGTTAATGTAGATGAGAAAATAGAAATTGGGACTCTTCTTGCAAAAACACCTCGTGAAGTTGTAAAAGCAACGGATATTACCGGGGGACTGCCCAGAATAGCAGAATTATTTGAAGCCAGAAAACCCAAGAATCCTGCTATTGTGACAGAAATAGATGGAAACGTTAAAGAAATCGTTATGGAAGGCAGTGTCAGAGATATTGTTATCGAGGGGGCAAATGAAACAAGAAGATATGCTGTTCCACATGGCAAGCATATTGAAGTAGATGTTGGGGATTGGGTTACTGCCGGACAGAAATTAACTGATGGTCCTGCTGTAACTCAGGAAATTTTGAGAATTGAAGGGGAAAGAAAGTTGCAACAATATCTTCTTAATGAAATACAAGAAGTTTATAGATTGCAAGGAGTCAAAATAAACGATAAGCACATAGAAATTATTATCAGACAGATGCTTATGAAAGTTCAAATAGAAGACCCAGGGGACACATCTTTCCTTTGGGGAGAACAGATAGAAAAGGGAGATTTCCAGAAGGAAAACGAGAGAGTTGTTTCTTCCGGAGGCGGTAAGCCTGCAAAGGGACGTCCTCTTGTTTTGGGGATTACAAAGGCTTCGTTGGCTTCTCCTTCGTTTATATCTGCGGCTTCATTTCAGGAGACGCCCAGAGTCTTGACCAGATCAGCAATTTTTGGAAGAAAAGATGAGCTTAAGGGCTTGAAAGAAAACCTAATGATTGGTAAACTAATCCCTGCAGGAACAGGTTTGCAGAAATACAGGGAAATTGAGGTGATAAAAAATGCCGACACTTAATCAACTAGTAAAAAAAGGTAGGAATCGTCTTAAAAGAAAAAGTAAAGCTCCGGCATTGGGACTTTCTCCGCTAAAAAGGGGAGTGTGCACAAGAGTTTTTACTATGACTCCTAAGAAACCCAATTCAGCATTGAGGAAGGTTGCAAAAGTTCGTTTAATTACGGGCAAAGAAATTTCCGCTTATATACCGGGGGAAGGACATAATTTGCAGGAGCATTCCATCGTGATTGTTAGGGGCGGCAGAGTTAAAGATTTGCCGGGCGTAAGATATCACATAGTGCGAGGAGTATTGGACGCAGGTGGCACAGAAAATAGAAAGCAATCGCGTTCAAAATATGGAACTAAGAGAGAGAGTAAATGACAGAAAACAGAAGGCAGAGAACAGAGGACGGAAAATCTGATTTCTGTCGTTTGATATCTGTTGTCTGCTATCCGAACAAAGTGAGGACATATGGGTAGAAAAAAAGGGGCAAAGAAAAGAATAGCACAGGTAGATACCAAATACCGCAATACTTTAATTGCAAAATTTATCAATAAAATAATGTTTGATGGTAAAAAGAGTAAAGCGGAAGATATAGTTTATGGAGCTTTTAGCATAATTGAGCAGAAAGTAAAAGAAGAACCTCCTTTGGAAGTTTTTAAAAAAGCTTTAAAGAATGTCCAGCCTAAAGTAGAACTTAAGGCGCGAAGAATTGGAGGCGCTACTTATCAGGTCCCGATAGAAGTTAGGCCCGATAGAAGCATTGCTTTAGGAATGAGATGGATTATTGATTATGCAAGAGGCAGGAAGGGTAAAGCTATGGAGGCAAAATTAGCAGAGGAAATAATGCAAGCTCATAAAAAAGAAGGATCTAGTGTGAAGAAAAGAGAAGATATGCATAAAATGGCAGAAGCTAACAGAGCTTTTGCTCACTTTCGGTGGTAATCCGCCCTTGTTGGTCCCGTTTTTAAAAAGTTTCTTTGCGGGATAAAAACTCACTTTTATAAATAATTGGAGTGGGGTTTGTGGCAACTGTCTCGTAAGAGTAAAAAAAGCGATGATTGCACATACGAGATCGTTTTGCCTTTTTGTGTAGCTTATTAAATAGTAAATAGATTATTAATATAAAAACGACGAATTTAAAATGGCAAAAACAGAAATTGCTTTACAAAACGTAAGAAATATAGGTATTTTTGCGCATATTGACGCAGGTAAAACTACTGTTACCGAGAGAATACTTTTTTATACGGGAAAAATTCACCGATTAGGAGAGGTCCACGAAGGCACTGCTACTATGGATTGGATGCCTCAGGAAAGAGAAAGAGGTGTTACCATTACTGCGGCGGCTACTACATGCGTTTGGAAAGACCATCGAGTAAACATAATTGATACTCCGGGGCATGTAGATTTTACTGCCGAGGTAGAAAGGTCTTTAAGAGTTTTAGACGGAGCTGTTACCGTATTTGGAGCTGTAGAAGGAGTGGAGCCACAATCTGAAACCGTATGGCGTCAAGCAAATAAATATAATGTTCCTAGAATTGCTTTCATAAATAAAATGGATAGAGAAGGTGCTGACTATGAAGCGGCTATTGAAGAAATGGAAAAAAAACTTAATGCGCGTGTTTTACCTTTGCAATTGCCTATTGGCTCTGGAGAGCAATTTGTAGGCGCGATTGACATAGTTGGTTTAAGAGAGTTTTTATACGAAGCCCAGAACGGAGTAGATTATAAAATCACGGAGCTGTCAGAACAGAACAAGGAAAAAGCGCTTAAATACAGGGAACTTTTAATAGAAAAATTGGCTGAAGTAAACGATGAAATCCTCCATAAATTTATTCACGGAGAAAAGATAGAAGAGGAATTGATACATAAAGCCGTAAGGCATGCGACTATCAAAGAAAAAATGGTTCCTATTTTTTGCGGGTCAGCTTTAAAAAATAAAGTTATCCAGCCTCTTCTTGATGCTGTAGTAAAATATCTTCCGTCTCCATTGGATGTTCCAACGATAAAGGGTGAAAACCCTAAATCCGGACAAGAAGAAGAAAGAAAGCCGGATAAAAAAGAACCTTTTTGTGCGCTGGCTTTTAAAATAGTAACTGACCCGTTCACTGGGCGGTTTACTTATATAAAAATTTATTCCGGAGACATAAAAGTAGGTCAACGAGTTTACAATTCTTCTAAACAAAAAGCGGAAAAAATACAAAGAATATTTATTATGCATGCAAATAAGAGAGAAGAACGAGAATATGCTTCCGCCGGTGAAATTATTGCTGTTGTAGGATTACAGTCCACTGCTACCGGAGATACAATTTGCGACGAAAATCATCCTATTATTCTTGAAGGAGTAACTTTCCCCGAGCCTGTAATTTTTGTTCAGATTGAACCAAATAATAAACAGGAGGGAGAAAAACTTCAACAAGTTTTAAGAAAATTAGAAGAAGAAGATCCCACATTTAAGGTCTCTCAGGACGAAGAAACTTCGCAGACGATAATTTCAGGGATGGGAGAGTTCCATCTTTTGATAATTACTAGCAGAATCTTGGACGAGTTCAAAATAAATGCAACAGTGGGAAAACCGCAAGTAACTTATAGGGAAACCATTAATTCTGACGCAAAAGCTGAAGGGAAATTTATTCGTCAAAGCGGTGGAAGAGGACAGTACGGTCATGTGATATTGAGAGTGGAACCAATGTCTCTTGTCAGCGAATCTTCTATTAGGCATGATAAAAAACGAGTATCAAAAAAAAGTAAAACAGATAAAACATCTCAAATTGCAGGACAAGAGTCAAAGCAGAGAAAACCCTCTTTTGAATTTATAAACGAAATAAAACAGGGAGCCATTCCGGGGAATTTTATTTCATCAATAGAAAAAGGTATTCAAGAAGCTATGAAAAACGGAGTGCTTGCCGGTTATCCTGTAATTGATGTAAGAGTCATATTGCTTGACGGTTCCTACCACGAAGTAGATTCTTCAGATGTTGCTTTTCATATAGCGGCTTCAATGGCTTTTAAAGAAGCAATGAGGAAAGCAGCTCCATATCTTTTAGAACCTTTGATGAAAACAGAAGTAGTTGCTCCTGAAGAATATATGGGAGAAATTTTGGCTGATCTAAATGTAAAAAAATCGGAAATTAGTGAAATAAAGCATCGCGGAGGACTTATTATAATTACGGCTTTAACTGCTTTATCCGAAATGTTTGGATATGCAACAACCATTCGCTCCTTGACTAAAGGCCGCGGTTCTTATATCATGGAGTTTTTCAAATACGGAAAAGTTTCAAAACAAAAGGAACAAAAGCTACTCCATAAGAGTAATGATTCGAAAATAAGGGGGGAGGAATAAGAAATGGCAAAAGAGAAATTCGAGAGAAAGAAACCGCATATAAATATAGGAACGATAGGCCACGTAGACCATGGCAAAACGACGCTAACATCAGCAATAACAAAAGTA
>Ga0180007_10004482_pt1 | contig 14788 bp, 17 predicted proteins | sample MM_PC_MetaG_FD_121122 | JGI IMG/M metagenome (GOLD analysis project Ga0180007, IMG submission 121122) | Groundwater microbial communities from the Aspo Hard Rock Laboratory (HRL) deep subsurface site, Sweden - MM_PC_MetaG | ecosystem: Environmental > Aquatic > Deep subsurface > Groundwater... | reverse complement strand
TTGGACGGATCGGTCAACACAAAGGCGACTTCCGGGTCCTCCACGCTCTGGATCCAGAACAGGGGGCCTTCCTTGATATTGGCCATGACGATGAATTCCCGCAACTGCTCAAAACCGATGAGTCCTTCCGGGAAAAGCAGGGTGACATCGGGATCGTAATCAATCTCGCCGAATCTGCTGTTCATGGTCTTGAATTTTGTCTTATTCGAATCCATGATCATTCCTTCTTCGTCGCTATATCCAATGTATTCAGATCGGCAAGGTTCCACTGTGAAGCCTCCTTGTTTTCCTGGCAGATGCGTTCGTAGACTTCCTGCCGGTATATTTTTTTCTCATACGGGGCGTCGATTCCTATCCGGATGCCGCCGCCTTTCATTTCGATGACGGTGATCTTGATATCATCACCGATGATGATGCCTTCGCCCGGTTTTCTTGTCAGTACCAGCATGGTGCCCTCCCTGGCCGCTGCCGCCTTTCTCCGAAAGGCAGATGATTAGTTGATTGGTTGGATTGGTTTATTAGTAATTTTTCACATTCTGTTATCTTTTACCCAGCACCCAGTATCCAGTACCCAGTGTCTACAAATAATTCAAAATCGATATATTCGAGACCCTGGCAACCACATTGAGGGCCGCCTGGAAGGCGGTTTCCTGCTGGGTCATGTTTGTTATTGCCTGAACAATGTCCGCATCTTGATAGCGGGAGAGCATCTCCTCCAGGTCAATTCCCACATCATTCAGATGTTCAATGGATTTCTCGATACGGGTGCCTATATTGCCCAGCTGGCTCCGGTACCTGCGGATCTGTTCGATCCCCTTGTCAAGTCCGCCGAACTCAGCCTCAATGGCATCGGTGTCGTCGGCGCGCAGGGCAGCTTCGAGCCTGGTGATAACGGCAAAGATATCTGTGCCGCTGTTGGTCTCAGGGGCTGCATAGTACGCCGCATAGGTGGCGGCGCTTTCCGAATCGGTATTGGGTATGTAGCCAAGGGTCGTTGCAGCGCTGGCCGCACTGTTGGTGCCCGTTGACCAGAGGATTTTCATCTCGTCCAGGCCGGCGCCGGCAATGGTGAATTTCTTGGCTGTGTTGTCGTAGGTAACCGTGTAGTCAATACTGTTTCCCGAGGCAACAGACGCTGCCTCCATCTGGGTCTCAATCTCAGTTGCCAGGCTGGCAAAGGAGTAGGTCCCGGCGGTGATCGTGGCGCTCAACTCAGCGCTTAATCCTACCGCCCCGATCGGATCTTCCTTGAAATCGATTGCATCGTTGGCGCCGGCGGTAATGATCACCTGGTCCAGTTCGCCGTTATTGTCCGCATCGCCGAGAAACAGGCCGCTGCCGGAGATGTTGAGCTGAATCTGCTCGCCCGGGGCAATCTCCAGGTTGAAGGCATTGGCATCACCGCTGAAAGACACCGGCCGGGTGTAGCTTTTCGAAGGATCGTACAGTCCGGGGCTGTAGTTGGCGTTTTCTGCAAAGGGCTTGGTGGTCTCCGCAAAGCCGGCAAATGCATATTTGCCTTCGATCTGGGAGTTGGCGCTGTCAAGGAGTTCGGCCCGGAGCTGAGCGATCTTGTCAGCCAGGATGGACCGGTCGCCGGCAGTGAGAATTCCGTTGATGGAGCTGATGGCAGTTGTTTTTATCTCGTCCAGGATGTTCTCTGAATGGGAAAGATGGCTTTCCGTGGCCATCATTTTGTCAAAGGCGGTTCCCAGGTTGTTGAGGTAGCGGTCATTAATGCGGATCTTGTTGCGGGCCTGCAGGATCGGCCTGATCGCAGCCGGATCATCGGAACCCTTGTTCACCCTTTTGCCGGTGGTGGCAACGGTGCGCAGATCCAGCAGCCGGTAGCTCATCTGGTTAATCTGGGCTTGCAGTGTTCTGTAGGTGGAGCCCATGGTGGCTTTCATAATTTACCTCTTGAGAGAAAGAACAACATCCATCATCTCATCAATGGTGACCAGATATTTGGAAGCTGCCTCGAAGCCGCGCTGATACTGGATGAGATTGATCATCTCTTCTTCAAGGGAGACACTTGACACGCTGTCCCGCAGGTTCTTGAGCTGTACCATGGCGTCCTCGGTCCCGCCCTGGTTCAAGCGGGCCTGGCTTGCCTCGATGCCGACGGTGGAAACGAGGTAGCCGTAATAACCGGAAAAGGTGTAGGCACTGTCCACGGCCTTTTTTTCGCCAAGGGCGCCCAGGAGAAGGGCGTTGGTGTTGTCGCCCGGTGCATCGCTGACGCCGGCTGCGATCTGGTTGGCATTACTGATGCCCACCGCTATGTTGAGGCTGGCGTTTGTCTGGGTTGATAATGCGGTGAAGAAATTACGGTTCGAAACATTGTCAAGCCCGGTCCCTGCGGCATGCTGAGTGTTGACTTCGGTTACCAGGTTGTAAGCCAGCTTGTCGAGGCTGGTCTGCAGAGAGGGGATAAACTCGTCGCGAATGGAGAGCATGCCCTTGAATTCACCGCCCAGGCTGTTGGCGTTGACGTCCAGGGTCGAGGCGCCGAAATTGACGCGCAGCTGCATGTCATTTCCTGACCACGTTGTTTCAAAGGAATAGGATTCGCTGTCATTGACCAGTGGTATGCCGGAGGGAAGGCTGACGGTGATCATGCCGTTAGGGGCTTCATACGAAATAACACCTAATGTGTAGGAGAGATCCTCCAGGAGTATGTCCCGCCGGTCTCGCAGGGAGTTTGCGGTATTGCCGCCTATTTCCGTGGCGGTAATATCTTTGTTCAGATCGGCAAGCTCCTTGAGCTTGAGGTTGATTGCTCCGAGCTGCGATTCAATATCGTTGTTGATGCTGTCCTGGATATTTATGAGATCCTGACCGATTGAGTGGAATTTATCGGACAGGGTCTCGCCGCTCTGGATAACCATGTCCCGTTCAGCAAAACCGCCGGGATTGGCGCTCAGTTGCTGCCAGGCATCGAAAAAATTGTCAATGTCCGTAGCAAGGTTGTAGTCGGAGATATTGAAGATGTTCTCAAGTTCGGTCAGGGGGCCGGCTTTGGCGCTTTCCTCGCCAAGGGAGGCGTTTTTGCTTTGTATCTGGGAGGCCAGGAATGCGTTGTGCTGCCGGGTAATCGCATCGATCTGCACGCCGTGGCCGATAAAGTAACCGTTGAATTCAAGGGAGGGATACGGGCTGGTCTCAAGCCTCTGCTTGGAATAGCCCTCGGTATTGACATTACTGATGTTGTTGCCGGTAACTTCAATCCCTTTCTGGTTGACAAAAAGGCTGGTTTTGCCGGCATTAAGAGCTCCTAAAAGTCCGCCCATTTTATACTTTTCCTGAGAGAAGTCTACCGTTGGTGTAGGTTGTTACCATTCTGCCTGCCGAACTGTAGGAGGCAGGGGAAACCTGTCTGCCGAAGAATTCCATGGTGTCCCGTATCCAGTTGAGCGCCGCCCAGAAGAGATAGGCATTGCGGCGGTTCTCACGGCGGATCAAGTCGGCAAGTTTTTTGTTTTCCGGGGCAATAGTATTCATATCGATCATATCGATTGTGGAGATGAGCCGCTCCTTTTCCTTGGTGGCTTCCATCATGCCGTCGATATTTAGTTTTTTGGCACATTCCCGCTCTTCCAGAATGATGGAATGCAATTTCTCCAGCTGCTCGTACGCGGCCGAGGAGGTCATGATTATCTTTCCTCAACCAGAAATTTCAGCAGGCTGGCCGCCACCTTTTCCAGGTCGGGCTGATAGGAGCCTTCCGCGATCTGTTCCTTCAGGCTGTTCACCTTCTCGGCCCGCTTCGCGGCCTCGGTGCTGGAAGTCTCCTTGGCCTGGCTGACATTTTCCAGGACTGCGGAAAATTCCACCTTGTCCGTGGCCTGGGTCTTGCCGGTTTCCTTGGCTGGCTGGGACCGCTGCGCTTTCTTGATCCCATCAATCGGTCCGGGAGGTTGTCCTCCATAAATTTTCACTGACATAACCGAATCCCCTGAGCTGTTTATTCTGTACTTCTTCTCTGTAACCTTTTGATATTTAAAGGTATTATCGGGAGGTCCGTGTGCGGTCATGCCCGATAAACCTATTTCCTTGCATATCTTATCGGATGCTGACAGGAATTCCTTTAGAAAAAAACAAAAAAAATGAAAAGTACTGACGGGGGAGGTTAGGCGGGGGTGGTTTTTGGCTACTCTTTTTTATCAGGACCCTTTAGATCCCGGTACAGCATCTCCGCAATGCCGATGCTCTGTTCCCGGGCTGTCTGCAGTGCGACTTCTCGGAACATGAACTCTTCGAATATTTCCTGGTCCATATTTTTTGGCAGGAGACCGCCATCGGGCACGGTTGATTTCATCCCCTTGTAGATGGTCTGGATCAGGATCGCCTCAAACTCCTGGCACGCCTTCTTGATGCCCTCAGCCTCATCCTCTTTGGACATGTTGTTTGCGCTTGATGCCAGGGACATCTGGCTCAGCAGCATTTGCGGGTCAATATAGGTGTTCATGTGAGTGCGATTTCAATCCTGGTCGTTTTTTTAGGTTGCATCGTGTTCTTATTTATTCCTACTCTTTTATCGGCAGTTGCGGCATAATTCTTTAGTCCGTCTTTTTACCCGTGCGGGTCTCCAAGTCTGTCAAAAGTTGATGATTTCGCAATAAATTGATTATAATGTACATTTGCAGATTAAAATCGGTTTGTCGGCCGATACTGTTTTCCCTTTCGCACCTGTCTGACATATGCGAATAAATGCAAGCTTTGTACCATTTCCTTAAAAGGGGCTCTTCATGACGAAACAAAGCAAATGTATTGTGATCTCTGTATTGCTGGTTACCTTTGTTGTCATTGGTGCCGGTTATACCTATTCCGCCATTAACCAGAGGATTTACGATACCATCAAGGTTGCCTATCTGAACGGGTATGTGGACGCCCTGAAGCTTGACATCAAGAAGATCGAACGATTGAAAAGCGATGACGGTGAGATGCGTACGACTGTTATGGAAGAGGCCGAGGCCTATGTCGCCAAAGTAATGGAGCTTAACAATGAATCGCCGCAGGACACGAAGTGAATCCGGAAGGAGATGTTCAGGGATCGATGGATAATTCAAGGAAAGGAGAATGCCCGTGAATCATGTCAAGCATAAACGAAGGCAATATGTGGTTGATCCTGGTTTTCAGTACGGGATGATATTCCGTATTTCATTTGTGACCGTGCTTATCATGGCCATGTCGCTCTTTCTGCTTGCCATTGTCTACCAGATGTATGCCAATATCTATGTTGATATTTCAATATCCCAGCCCATGCCTTTTGAAATGCCGGCGTCAACGGCCGAAAAAATCCAGCAGGAAGAAGAAATCCTGTCACTTTTATGGCCGGTGCTGGCCGTGTCCCTGGTCGGCACCCTGATAATTACTTTTACCTTCGGTCTCATCCTGTCCCACCGGATGGCCGGGCCTGTCCGGAGGATACGCGAGCATCTGCGGCAGATAGGGCAGGGCGACCTGACGGGCCGGCTTAAGCTGAGACCAAGGGATTCATTCCAGGAGCTTGCCGACGATCTTAATATGCTGCGGGAGGAGCTGCGAGCGAAGGTCTCTGAAGGTAAGAGGATATGTGCCGGTGAGCCCGGCGCGGAAAAACATCAGGACCAGGTTAATCGCCTGGCCCTGATGTTGTCGGATTTCAAGACTGAAGCCGAGCCGAGTAAACCTAGAGTATAACCAGTTCGGCGTGCAGGCCGCCTGCCGCCTTGATCGCCTGGAAGATGGCGATCAGGTCCCGGGGCGATGCGCCGATGGCGTTTAAGGCATTGGCCACCTCGCCGATGCTGACCCCGGTCTCCAGGACCATGAGGTTGGCCTTATCTTCTGTTACATCGATTCCTGTTTCCGGGACAATGACGGTCTCGCCCGCAGCAAGCGGATTGGGCTGTGAAACGTCCGCACCTTCCGAAATCACCAGGCTGAGGTTGGCGTGGGTCACGGCAACGGTGGAGATCCGCACCTGGCTGCCCATGACGATGGTGCCTGTCTTTTCATTGACAACGATCTTGGCAGTGGTATCGGGCTGCACATCGAGATTCTCAAGATCGGCGATGAAGGTAATGGAGTTCTTTTTCTGTTCCAGGGGAATCCAGACGTTAATGGTGCCGCTGTCAACCGCCTTGGCAAGATCAGTTGCATAATGATTGTTGATGGCAGCGGCCATTCTTGAGGCTGTGGTAAAATCGGCGTCCCGCAGACGGTAGGACAAGGCCTTGTCCGGATTCAGGGCAAAGTCTACTTCCCGTTCAACAATTGCACCGCCCGGTATTCTGCCGACCGTGGGGTGGTTCTTCTGCACTGACGCGGCCTCACCGCCAAAGGCCAGGGCGCCTATTGTCACCGGGCCCTGGGCAACGGCGTAGATCTCACCGTCAGCTCCCCTGAGAGGGGTCATCAGCAGGCTGCCGCCGCTGAGATTTTTTGAATCACCCACCGAGGAAATCATGACATCAATGGTGCTGCCGGTCTTGGCAAAGGGCGGCAGCTTGGTCGTGACAATAACCGCGGCAACGTTGTTGACCTTGACCGCATTCATGTCAACATTGACCCCCAGCCTTTCCAGCATGTTGACCAGGGACTGGATGGTGAACTGGGTGCCGCCGCTGTCGCCGGTGCCGTTCAGGCCGACTACCAGGCCGTAGCCCACCAGTTGGTTGTTGCGAACCCCCTCAAGCTCGGCTATGTCCTTGATGCGTGCGCCAAGGGCCAGGGCAGGGAAAAGTATGAGCGCCAGTAAAATGATACTGATTTTTTTCATGTGCGACATTGTCGTATCCTTTTAAAATGGCCAGACATTATCAAGTACACGCACCATCCAGCCCGGCTGCTGCTTGTCGCTGATTACACCCTTGCCGGTGTAGGCGATCTGGGCGTTCAGAATATGCATGGAATCCACGACATTCTGCGGCGAGATATCCGCCGGCCGGACAATGCCGGACAGCATGATGAGCTGGTCCTCGCGGTTGACCGTGACGGTCTTGCCGCCCTCAATTCTTACGTTGCCGTTGGGCAGAACCTCGATAATCTGGGTGGTCAGGGTTGCAATGAGGTCTTCCTTGCGCGAGGTCTTGCCGTTGCCTTCGAACTGGTTTGAATATTTTGCGCCCAGGAGCGTGGCGGGGTCAAGCTTGGCGTTCCTGTTGGCAACAGAGGTTTCCAGTCCGAACAGCTTGGTGATGTCGGCGCTGGTTGAAAAATCCCGGTCGGTTGATGTCTTGGCCTCTTTGGTGGCGCTTGCCTTCTCATAGATATTGACCGTGACGATATCACCGACCTCCCGGCCCTTGACATCATAGAACAGGCTGCCCTGGGTGGTGGTCCACAGGGAGCCGGTGCTCATCGGTTTCTTCGGCGCTATCATCGGTTGAGCCGCCGGTGCGGACATCGCCCTTGATGTGGGGGAATGGGCTGCGCAGCCCGCGAGCAGAAAGAGTGCGACCAACAGTATGCCAAGCGATATCTTTTTCATGTTATAACTCCACGGCTACATATCCTGGTGCAATGACCTTACAGAAGATCTCTTTTCTGGAATTGATATTCATGACCCTGATCGTTGAATCCTGTTTTGCATCATGGCCGGCGATCCCGGTGGCTGTGAGCTGCAGGAGGCCGTTCTGCAGGATGATTCTTACCCGCTCGCCGCGATGGATAATGACCGGCGTGTCAACGGTTTTGCTGTCAACGGGTATTCCCTGCCGCAGGGAGCGACTGGCCACCTTGCCGATCAGTTCCTGGGGATCAAAGCAGGGATTGTGGACCCTGGTCAGGTCCATGGGGACAAGGGAGATATCCTGCTCGGTGATGATAACGCCTCTCTCGATATCAGTCTTTGCAACAACGACCGGGGCAATGATCTCGGGCTTGCCAAAGACTGCCAGATTTTCTACAACCTTGCCGTTGACCCGGAAGATGAGGGTAAAGCGCTGATTCTTCAGGATGGCCGGGTCGGCGGGGATAACTTCAACGGCAAGGTCTCCTTGAGGGAGTTGGAAGGGGCGGCCCAAGCGGATATTTCTGAAGCTTACCTGTGCCGCTTCGGGCAGCAGCGATCTGTTCCTGTTGATATAGCTGTCCAGTATCGCCTGGATCTCAGGCGTATCAATGGTGACGCCGGCTCGTGATACCTGGATTCTCCTGGCTCCGTCCCATTTCGTGTCCTTGGGGACTATCTCCTGCCTGGTGAGCGATCTTTTCAGATCCTCGGCCCGCAAGGTTGCCAGGCGGCCGACACCGGGTGCGGGCTGGAGCTCGTAGCCGGCAAGATCACGGTTTTCCTGGGTGTCGGGCAGGATTGAAGCAATATCCCCGAGGGTGACGGTCGGGCTGTTGACAACAGCGGACTCGAAGAATTCTATCTCAGTTTCGCCGGCTGCCGCCGGTGCAATGACCATTGCGGCGAGAAGCATGAAAACCGTCCATTTCAATGTGTTCATTTCAATAACCTGCTGCGATGTAGTAGTTTACCTGACCAGGTTGTTGGTCATCTGGACCATTTCGTCCGCCGCCTTGATGGCCTTGGAGTTGATCTCATAGGCCCGCTGGCCGGCGATCATATTGACCATTTCTTCCATCAGGTTGACATTGGAGCTTTCAAGAAAGCCCTGGGCAATGGTTCCCAGGCCCGTTTCTCCCGCAACAGCGGTTACCGGCGTGCCCGAGGCGTTGGTTTCGGCAAACAGGTTGCGGCCCAGGCTTCTCAGTCCTGTCATGTTGCTGAATGTCACGAGGGTGATCTGGCCCAGGTCGGTGGGGGTTGACGCATTGTCAAGGTAGACTGAGACGCTGCCGTCGCTGCCGATGCTGATTTTCGTGGTGTTGGCCGGAATGGTGATTTCAGGCGAAAGGACATAGCCGTCCGAGGTGACGATCCTGCCGGTGCCGTCCTGCTTGAAGGTCCCGGATCTGGTATAGGCTGTGTCGCCATTTGGCATGGTTATCTGGAAGAGGCCGTTCCCTTCGATGGCCAAGTCAAGCTGGTTGCCGGTCTGGACAACCTCGCCCTCCGAGAAGACGCGCTGCACGGCCGCTGTTCTGGCACCGAGCCCGACCTGGATGCCGGTCGGCGATTCCGTGCCCGCCGACGTGGCGCTGCCGGGCAGCTTTGTGCTCTGGTAGAGCAGTTCCTGGAAATCAGCGCGGCTTTTCTTGAAACCCGAGGTGTTGACGTTTGCCAGGTTGTTGGCAATAACGTCCATGTTCAGCTGCTGGGCATCCATACCGGTTGCCGCGGTCCATAATGCTCTGATCATCTTTCTCTCCTTATTGAAATGAATTGGCTATGCCATTGTACAGGCCTTATCAGCCGACAGAACCGAGTTCGTCGGCCTTGGCGCCGATATCGCTGTATGTTTTCATAACCTTCTGGTAGGCCTCAAAGGCGCGCAGGCCGTCCATCAACTGGGCCATCTCCCCAATGATATTGACGTTGGAGGATTCCAGGGCACCCTGCTGGATATTCGGTGTTGCAACAGGGTCGACCCTGATCCATGGTGCGATGACAAAAACACCGCCCCCTGTTTTCTTAAGTTTTGACAGGTCATCAACATTAAAAAGACCGATCTGGCCTGCTTCGGTGCCGTCGGCATAGACATTGCCCTTGTCATTTACTTCTATATTCTGTGCATCAGGAGGGATCACTACGGGCTTCCCTTCGACATTCAGGACCTTCATGTTGTGGCTGTTTACCAGTGTTCCGTCCTGGGCGAGATGAAATTTGCCCAGCCTGGTCAGAAATTCCTCCCCATCCTCATTTTCTACCTTGAAGAAACCTTCATCGTTTATGGCAAAGTCAAGATTGCCGCCGGTTCTCTGGTTGATACCCGGCGTGAAATCGACGAAACTCTGCTGCATCCTGGTGTAGTTGATGCCGCCGCTCTTTTGGTTCTGGTCGGCGCTGCTCAGCAGGGCCTCAAAGGCAAACCTGTCCCGCTTGTAGCCAAAGGTATTGGCATTGGTCAGGTTGTTGGTGAAAATCTCCAACGCCTGCATTTTGGCAATATTGCCGGATAACGCGCTGTACATTCCTGAAGTCATAATCGGTGATCCTGAAGAATTTTTTTCTTTCTAAGCTCTTCGGTTGTCCGGGGGATTCTCTTTAGTTTTTTCGGCGTTTGCGGGCAACCTCCGACAGTGCCACCATCTGCTTCGCGATGTTAGGACTGACATCGAGAATTTCCGCAATGGCATCAACGTCCAGGCCGCGCCGGGTCAGGGCGGCAACATGGCTGTATGGTCCTGCGCCGCTTTCAACCGGGGTCACGGACCCGGGTTCTGTATTGACGTCGGCGGGTGAGCCCGAGGGGGGAGGGGTATTTTGAGCGTGCAGGCACTGGAAGGCCGCCGCCAGTTCCATGTTTAATGCGAAGAGTATCTGCCGCTGGCATGACAGCCTGCGGGCCTGGTGGATACAGATCGAACCTGCCAGGAGGGTGAATCCGGCAATGGCTATGAGTATGGAGTATGGTATGAGCATGGTCACGTCTCTCACTTCTTGTCGATTTGAAAACGGCTAGGGCGCTCCGCCCCGGCGCCGCTGCATCTTCACCTTCAGTTTCAGCAGGGCCTGGCTGTGCAGCTGCGAGACACGGCCTTCTGAAACATCCAGCACCTCGGCAATCTCCTTCTGGGAGAGTTCCTCGTAATAATAAAGGGAGATGACGAGCCTCTCCTTTTCTGAAAGCTGCTTGAGATAACCGGCCAGTTCCTTGGTAAGTTCATTGGCCTCAATTTTCTCGATGGCGGTCATGCCGTTTACGCTTTCCAGGTTTTCCAGGAATGTCTGGCCGGTGCCGTCGCTGCTCAGGGTCTCGTGCAGGCTGACGCAGCCCAGGTGGCAGACCTCGGCCAGGAGATGGCGGTATTCATCAATGTCCAGCCCCATGGCGGTCGCCATCTCATTTTCCTCCGGCGCCCGGCCGAGCTGGACTTCGAGCCGGCTCAAGGTCTGGGTGATCCTGGCGTGCTTATCCCGCAGGGTCCGTGAAAACCAGTCCATTTTGCGGACCTCGTCGAATATCGCCCCGCGGATCCGGTGTTCGGCAAAGGTCCTGAAAAGGACTCCCCTGGATTCATCAAACCGGTTGACCGCGTCTATCAGGCCCATCATCGCGGCGCTGGTCATGTCATCCCGTGTCAGAAAGGAGGGGACCTGGGGCACCATCCTGTCGACCACAAGCTCGATCAGCGGCATATGCTCCTTGATGAGCCTGGATTTCCTGTCCTTGGGGCTGTACTGTGAATAGGTGTCGCTCATTAGGAAGCTCCGCTGTTAAAGGACATGAGGTTTTTCCAGAAGAACTGCATGGAGCCCTTGGGCGCGTTATGGCGCCGGCCGGTAACGAGCGAATCCGACAGTGCCTCAAAAGCAGCGCTTGTTTTTGATTCGGGGTACAGTTCCACCATCACCTTCTGTCTCCTGATTGATTCGTGCATGCCGCGGTCAAAAGGGATGCCGCCGAGGAAGTTGATGGAGATGTCCAGGTAGCGTCCGGAAACAACGGTGAGTTTGCGGAAGACATCGAGCGCCTCGTCATTATTTCGTACGGAGTTGACAATAAGGTGAAAGCGTTTTTCGTCGTACTGGCTGGAGAGCAGCTTCATCAGGGCATAGGCATCGGTAATGGCCGTAGGCTCGGGGGTGGTAACCACCAGGATGTCCTGGGCCGCCACGTTGAAGTAGGTGACGTTTTCCGAGATGCCGGCTTCGGTATCGATGAAGACGATGTCAAAATCATCATGCATGCTGTCAAGATCATTCATGAGCCGCATTTTCTGTTCCGTGTCGAGGTTGGTGAATTTCTGTACCCCTGACCCGGCCGGCAGGATTTTTATCCCGGCGGGACCATCGACAAGGATCTTGTCCAGGCTCTGTTCGCCGGCAAAGAAATGGTTGAGGTTGTATTGCGGGGTGATACCGAAAACAACATCAACATTGGCCAGACCCAGATCGGCATCAAGAATCAGGACTTTTTTCCCTTTCCTGGCCATCGTGACCGCGAGGTTGGCGACCACGGCGGTTTTGCCTACCCCGCCTTTGCCGCTGGTCACCGAGATGACCCAGGTCGGCGTGGCTGTCATTTTATCTGGTCGGGATGAAGTCTTCAAGTTCCTGAGGGTATCGGCCTGGTCGGCAATGGGTTCCCCGGAGGCGTTTGTCATTTTCTGTATCCTGCTGTGGTTCAGTTTAGGCTCAAAGTTCAAGATTCATGGTTAACAATTATCAATTCACAATTCACAATTAGAATCGGGTGTAAGCCTTAAGATTTCATCCCGCTCCCTTCATAATAATATCAGCAATCATCTCCCGGGTGGGAAACAGTATGTCCTCGGGCACTTTCTGGCCGTTCGTCAGGTATGACACCGGATAACTGTGCCTGGTCGGAATATTCAGCAAGGTGCCGAGCTGGACGCTTTCATCCAGCTTGGTAAAGATCAGGCTGTGCAGGGGAAGACAGCTGAACCGCCTGACTGCTTCGTCCAGGTCATTTGCTGCTGTGTTGGCCGAAAGGACCAGGTGGTTTTCAATGCCGAATGCCGGGTTGAAAAAGGAGGTCAGCTCCTCGAGACTCTCGAGATCCCTTGGGCTGCGTCCCGCGGTGTCAATCAGGACAAGTTCCTTGTCCGCATGTTTCTCAAACATTCTCCGCAGCTGCGCCGGCTTCATGACAACCTCCACCGGCAGCTTCATTATTTCGCCGTAAATCTTCAGCTGTTCCACCGCGGCGATCCGGTAGGTATCCACCGTTACCAGTGCGATGCTGTTGCCATGGTTCTGCAGGTGGTGGGCGGCGAGCTTGGCAATGGTTGTTGTTTTACCCACCCCGGTGGGGCCGATGAGCGCCACCCTTTTTTGAGAGCCGGCAAGCGGCCTGATGGGTTCGCTCACCCGGGACATGGCGTTCATGGTCTTTCTGAGAAAGGCCGTCAGCCTGTCAGGGGGCTCGAACTGTTCAGTTTCGGTATCTTCGCCGGCCGCGCGCAGAATCAGTTCAGCTGCCAGGTCGTTGATGCCATACCCGGACAGCGCCTTGCGGACCGGAGCGAGCCTTGCTTCCTCGTTGCTCTGTTTCCGGCCGGCGTCTTCCAGCTGTGCTTCAAAGGCGGTTTTTTCGTTCAGGAGGTTTTCCACCAGCTTTTTTAATTCCTTGATCTCGCCGTGCAGAAAGCGCAGGTCGGCCGGATTGCGGTTTGTCCGGATCTCCACCTTCTCCATAGGCGGCAGCGGCTCCGTCTCCTGCTCCAATTCCTCATAGGTGAGGCCCTGGCCCTTGGAATCATAGGCCCGGGCAGGGACGGGTGGCGGCGGTCTCTTTTTTTTCAGAGCAAGCCAGCTCCCGGGCGGCGGATCGTTATCAATGGCCGCGGTCACTTCCACGGTCGATTTTGCCAGCATTCCCAGTCCCTTCCCGCGGATCGTCCGGGTGGAAAGGATCAGGGCGTCGGGGCCCAGGCTCTCCTTTACTTTTTTCAGGGTGGAGGCAATGTCATGGGATTCAAATACTCTAACTTGCATGGAATTGTACCGTTCCCAGGGATCTCACCTTGAGATCCGGTGCTATTTCGTTATGGGAGATGACTGCCAGGTTCGGGAAGTACCGTTCCGTCAACCTTTTGACATGAGGACGGATTGTTGGCGTACAGAGCAGAATAGGCTGCAGGCCGCCGGTAAACTTGTTGAGGGCTTCACCCAGGCCGTCCAGGATTGACCTGGCCTTCTGCGGGTCAATGGCCAGGTAGGTTGTGCCTCCCCTTATCTGCACCGCTTCCTGGATGTTTTCTTCCACGTCGCGGTCAAGGGTGACAACGGGTAATGTCTTGTCCATGGCGTACCTCAGGCTGATGTTGCGGGCAAGCGCCTGCCTGACGTGTTCGGTCAGGACATCGGCATCCTGGGTAAAGGGTGCCCAGTCGGCCAGTGTTTCCAGGATGGAGCGCAGATCTCTGATCGAGACATCTTCACGGAGAAGGTTTTGCAGGACCCGCATGACCACACCGAGACTGAGTAAATTCGGCACCAGTTCTTCAACAAGCTTCGGATAACTCTTGGCAAGATTGTTCAGCAAATTCTGTGCCTCTTGCCGGCCAAGCAATTCGTGGGCATGACGCTTGATGATTTCACTGATATGGGTGGCCATGACCGTTGTGCAGTCGACAACCGTGTAACCGGCGATCTGGCCGCGTTCCTTCTTGTCCGCGGAAATCCAGATGGCCGGCAGGCCGAAGGCCGGTTCCACGGTTTCAACCCCCTTCAGTTTTTCCGTGGCGGTACCGGGATCCATGGCCAGGAAATGGCCGGGGAGTATCTCGCCGCTCGCTACCCTGACGCCCTTTAAGGAAATCGAGTACTCGTTCGGTTTCAGTTCCAGGTTGTCCTTGATATGGATCGGCGGCACGATAAAGCCGTTCTCCAGGGCAAACTGTTTGCGGATCGCATGGATGCGTGACAGGAGTTCACCGTCCTGGGCCGAGTCAACAAAGGGGATGAGGCCGTATCCCACCTCCAGTTCGAGCATGTCGATGTCGAGAATTTTTTCATAATCCTCTTTTTCCGGGGCAAGCAGTTCCGGCGTCACCGGCGCTTCTGCAACCGCCGCCTCTGCAAGGCGCGCCTTCTGTTCAAGTTTATAGGCAAGCGTTGCCAGGAGCAATGAGATAATGAGGAAGGGCAGAAAGGGCAGGCCGGGAATAAGGGCAAAACCCAGCAGTATGCCGGCAACCACCCAGATGGCCTTGGGATGGAGAGATATCTTATCTTTTATCTCGGTGCCGAAATCCGCGGTGC
>Ga0180007_10004481_pt1 | contig 14790 bp, 9 predicted proteins | sample MM_PC_MetaG_FD_121122 | JGI IMG/M metagenome (GOLD analysis project Ga0180007, IMG submission 121122) | Groundwater microbial communities from the Aspo Hard Rock Laboratory (HRL) deep subsurface site, Sweden - MM_PC_MetaG | ecosystem: Environmental > Aquatic > Deep subsurface > Groundwater... | reverse complement strand
TGTCGACTTGCCGTAAGCATGGAGTTAAGGCAAGTCAGGCGTTGGAGCTATTGTTTAAAGGCAAATTGCCCGACTTTCTTATGTGAACGGGAGTATATATTAAAATGACGCTGAATAATTACTAACATACATGCCGATACCAAGTCCAATTGGGATGGAGCTTAGCAATGATGGTCAGACTTTGTTCCTGTACGCATATCGTGACCGCCGCTATCCCGAGAGTTGGTACGGTGTGCTATCAGTGGATATCTCTGACCCCTATGCTATTCGGGAAACAGGAAAGCATGACATCGATATTCTACAAGCGCGACTTTCGGTTGATGGCACCCTCTTATTTGTGAAGGAAAGAGGAGAACTTGTGCGTAACAAATACACGAATATTTTTCTTAATATCTATAGAGTTTCACCTGCTGATAAATCAACACCGCTATCCAGGATGCAAATGAAATGGTTGAGTGGAAACTTCTTTCCAACACCAGATGGAAAGCATCTTGTACTAGGTCGTATGGGAGAATTAATTGTATATGACATTTCGAACCCTTCTGCCCCAAGTAAAGAATTTGAATTATCCCCTAATTTGGGTTATCCAAAAGAAATTGGAAAGGACGGGACGCTTTATCTATCTAACGGTTTAAATGGTGATGAACTGGTTCTTGCTAGTGTTATACCCAAATTTAAAAAAATCTGCGTTTTCAGTAAAAAGCTATCAAGCTTGAATATTCTATATATCAGTGAGGATAGCAAAACGGTTTACATTTCTGCACTTGACAAAACAATCAATGTTATAGATTTGGCTGACAAGAAAGCCCCGAAGATTGTAGCAAATTACAGTACCCCAAACTATGTTGGCGCTATGGTTCCTGCGTGTAATGACAAGCTGATATATGCCGGCTTGCTGGACTCGATTGTCGTTATTGACCCAGCGAAAGCAATTCCGACTTCTGAATCGCTAATCAGTGCACACACTGAAGCATTAAGGCAATACAAGCGCAAAGATCTCAAATTCGACTTTGAGCCGGTTAGCAACGCAATCAATGTTCTTGAAGCTGCCGGAATTACAAGGGCAATCGAGAGAAAGCCCTCGGGTCTTTCTGATAAGGTATTTGCCAGTATCCTGAATGACTACGGATTTTTCCTGTCAAAAAATATTTTTCGGGAAGATGATGAAGCAATTGAGATATACAAAAAAGTAACAGCTTTAGACACTAACCGCTCCGTGGCCTACCTGAACCTTGGAGAAAGTTTGCAGAAACGCTTGTCAAGAACAGATTCTTTTCAGGAAAAGATTGCTTTAACGAAAGAGATAAAGACTGCTTACTTACAGTATAAAAAACTCCATGGAAAATCCACACCAACAATTGATTCTTTTCTGGCGCTCAATATCGTAGATACTCCGATTACCGATTTCTGCGAATACGTAACAGCTTATACAAATCAGGAAAGGTTGACAGAACTTTTCGGTACAGGAAAATCGGTTGAAAAGAGCAATAATCAGGGTAGTATGCGAGTAGAGATAAGTTATGGAGGATCTGCGAATCACCCTTATGTGAGCTTTATTGATAACGAAACAAATCAGGAGATCGATTGGAAACTCCCGGAAAATGGTGAGAATATGCCATGGGCAGCCAGGATAAACATTGTACCTTTTTCAGATGGACACCATCTGCTATATTATAAGAATGGAGGCCATCTGGTGATGTCTTTGCCTATTGGTGCAGCATGGGATACTGGCACAGTTTGTCGTTTTACCGAGCACATTACTGAGTCATTCGATATGAAGGGAAAGAACACGGAAGTCTGCAATCTTGTGCTGTCTTCAAAACATCCGTCATTTATCAATTTTGAGAAATCACACTTTTTGAACAATGAAACGCTTAAAGCTGCCAGATATTACTCTACGGATGAATTTATGGCCGGCAAGGTTGACTTTGACAACGACGGGAAGGAAGATATGCTTGTACATCTTCAGTACCAAAGCGGCGCAGGTCCTGGTTGCATATATGACTTCTTCGATCTCTTAAATGAAGAAAAGGAGGGGTTCTCTACATCAAAAAGCAGATCTTTGTTGCTTGAAATGCAGGACATAGAACACAGGCCCGGAGTTATGCACCCCGTTCCTCATTGTCATGGGAATGCTACAGGGTGGTTCAGATTTAATGGTATTACGTATTTTGAAACAAAATACCCTGAAGATCAACCGCAGGATTCGGAGCAGGAATTCCGCACTGTTTCTTACATAAAGGATGGTCAGATTAAAAGAATTTGTGAGGCTAATTTCTCGATACAGGTGGAGGGACACTAAACAAAAGGGTGCTTTAGGCAAAAGCATCTAATTGTTCGGTGAAGCTCTCTGAAGCAGATTCATATCTTTATAAATGTAGTAAGAGTTTTATATTGTGGATATATTAAGGTGCTGACAAAACTATTAAACCTGATTAATGCTGCTGATCAGTTACCCGGCAGTTCATGCCGGGAAAATAAAGAATAAATACAAGCGTCAATATCCCCTCACGCTGATTCGACTTCCTCCTTTTTCAAAGATTTTTTGCGCAATACTTCGGTACAAATACAATATGGTATTTGCAATCCCATTTTAAATGGGATAAACGTTTCCAATTATAGTCTATATTATTTCCCACCGGATCGATAGAACCTATTAAGGTCCTGCACCTGAAGTGGAGGGTTTGGATTGATATTAAAAGAAGAAAGACAAGGTCGATATAGCATAAGAATAAATGATCAATATCGGGTTTGTTTTAAATGGGAAAAAGAAAACACTTGAGAAATTAGTCAGAACGATGAAACTGTCTATAAACATATTAAACACGCTGTCGATGAACTCCAGACTGGAAAGGGATGCAGTAACAACACCCCACGTTGGGCGGCTTATGACAACCCGGAGAAGAAGATGCTAAAAACCAAAGGACTGGAATACGAGATTCAAGGCGATGGGGAACCGATACTGCTTATTCACGGAAGTATTTTAGCGGACGCTTTCCTCCCGCTCACTAATGAGGCGGTACTTTCCGACCATTATAAACTTATCCGGTATCACCGCCGAGGTTTTGCCGACAGCGATCCCATTACTGGAGCATTCAGTATCGAAGAGCAAGCTCAAGATGCGTTGACGCTGCTGCATGCGCTCGGCATACAACGTGCGCATGTGATCGGGCATTCCTATGGAGCAGTGACCGCTTTGCAGCTTGCTTGCCAGGCTCCGTCCGCTGTTCACTCACTTGTACTTCTTGAGCCCCCGAAGACCACCGAAGAACCGGAAAGCATGGAGGAGTTCGAGCCACTTATCGCACAGTTTAGTTCCGGCGATGTTATTGGTGCTGTTGATTCATTCATGGCTATGGTTGGCGGACCGGACTGGAGATCTGAGGTGCAGCGCACAGTGCCGGACGGTCCCGAACAGGCCGAAAGGGATGCCGCTACCTTTTTCGATATAGAATTTCCAGCGCTGGGGAACTGGATTCTCAGCAAAGATAAAGCAAGTAGAATCTCACACCCAATCCTTTATCTCCTTGGAGCCGAGAGTGACCCTATGTTCGACAAGGCAAAGCAGGCTTTTAAGTCAATCGTCACGCACACAGAAGAAGTACTGCTTCCAGGACTCAATCATCTCTTTATGATACGAAATCCAAGCCAGGTAGCCATACCGATCGCTGACTTTCTGGCGCGGCATCCTATTTGACGAAGCACACCTTCGTTAATGAGAACGAGGCAACGGGCTAACCGGGATACAGTTAAACCTGATGCCAATAATATACGGATCGAATTAAATATACTGGAAAATTATGCCTTACAATAAAAAACCAGGGGTTAGCCTGCAGGCCAAAGTGATGTTTATTTTTCTTGCTCTTGCTCTTGTTCCCCTTCTGATTATTGGGTGGTTTTCGATTAAAACAACCGAGGATCTGATAGCCAGCATGGTTATTCGTCAACTTCAAAATGTAGCGGTAGACAAGGTTGCTATTCTCGAACGCTGGCTTGATGAACGTAAGGCAGATCTTATGGTTGTTGCCGGGACATCAATATTAAAATCCATGAATCCCGATCTGATAGCTCCTTACCTTAATCTTGTGCGCGATAAATATGGCGTTTATAAGAATTTAAAAGTAGTTTCGGCTTCCGGAAAAATTATTTTTAATAGCAGAAAAGACAAATCCAGCCCAAAAATAAACGATACCGGAACTTATATTGCCAGAGACGCTCTGTATATGTCCGACATTACATATTTACCCGAAGAAAAGGAGTCATCCTTTGATATCGCAACTCCCGTTACAGGGAATAATGGCAAGCTTTTAGGAACGGTTTACGGCAGCGTTGGGACTAATAAAATAGTATTTTTTATTCTTAATGTATCTTTAGGTGTTACCGGCGAATGTTATCTTGTGGATAGGGATGGAAGATTCCTTGCGCACAAGGAGCCTTCAAGAATTTTAACGGAAAATATATCTCAGTCTGAAAGCTTCAAAAAAATATTCGAAAAACGAGACGGCAAAAAGGCATATCTGGATTATCGTGGCATAGAAGTACTGGGCGCTTCCCTGAATGTCGGCGGCACAGACTGGTATATTGTTGTTGAACAGGATTACGAAGAAGCTTTCCAGAGTGCAAAAACCCTTAAACGCATAATTTATATTACTCTTATTTTATGCATCGTAAGCGCATTTATGCTTACATGGATGATTTCGTACCGGATTGTAAGCCCTATAAGAACGCTCAGCAGATATGCCGGAAATATAGCGGTTTCAGAATTTGACAAGCCGATTGTAAAAATTAACACAAATGACGAGATTGGTTTGCTTTATAGCGCATTTGAAGACATGTCGCACAAACTTCAGGAGCGCCAGAACAATCTTGAAAAAAAAGTCGGGTTAAGAGAAGCGGAACTGAAAGAAACAAAAATTATTGCAGAACGTTCGGAAAAGTTTGCAGCAATGGGAAGAATGGGTGCTGCTGTTGCTCATGAAATAAGGACCCCCCTCACTTCCATTAAACTTTTCCTGGAATCCGTACAGGATCAGATCGAACGTTTTCCGGAAGACAAAGAAGATTTCCGGATAGCAATGAAACAGGTTAACAGAATTGAAGCAACTATAAACAGGTTTCTTGAATTTACAAAACCACAGGCTCTTTTGTTTTCGGTAATTGATGTGGCAAAACTTATAGAAGATGTTCTATCTATAGTCAGGCCTCTTGCAAATCGTCAGGAATGTGCACTTAATGTCAGAATTGATAATAATCTCCCGTCAATAAATGGAGACAGAAAATTATTGTCCGAAGCTCTTATCAACCTTCTTATTAATGCTCTTGAGGCAATACCTTTGCACGGCGTTGTTTCCATGACAGCTGCCGAAGATATTTTTAAACTAAACGACAGAAATGAATCCTGTGTTAAAATTGAAATTTGTGATACCGGCCAGGGGATTCCCGAGGATCAGATTGAAAATATTTTTGAGCCGTTTTTTACCACAAAAGCATCCGGTACTGGACTGGGACTTCCGCTTGTGCTAAATACGATTAAAAATCATGGCGGAGTAATACATGTTAATAGTGTTTTTCAACAGGAAACGATATTTACCATTTTTCTACCCATAGAAATCAACCAACAGATATTAGAAAATGATGGAAAAAATATTACTAGTTGATGACGATGAAGGTCTGTTACACTTTTTAAGCAGATTTTTTCAAAGGAAAGGTTACGAAGTAACCGCCTGCCTTAATGGCAAGGCCGCTATTGAAAAAATAAACAAGGAAAGTTTCGATCTTATTCTTCTTGATTATAAGATGCCCGAATTCAATGGGCTGGATACTTTAGCGGAAATTAAAGCCGTTGAGGTAAAAACACCCGTGATCATAATGACGGCTTACGGCACAACGGATCTGACCATTGAAACTATGAAGAAAGGCGCTTACGACTATCTTGTAAAGCCTTTTGACAGAAAAGATCTGAGCCGTATTGTAAATGATGCACTTGCTATTAGCCGCCAGATGAAAGAGATTGTCAGCTTTCCAGATTCTACAACTGCAATACCGGCTTCAATGGATAGAAATTCGCATCAGATCATAGGCAACAGCAAAATAATGCAGGATATTTATAAGCTGATAGGCCAGATAGCGGAAAAAGATGTTTCGGTTCTGATAACAGGTGAAAGCGGAACGGGAAAAGAGTTGATGGCAAGAGCCATATACCATCACAGCTGTCGCAAAGATAAACCTTTTATCGCTATTAATTGTGCAGCCATACCCGAAACTCTTTTTGAAAGCGAATTGTTCGGACATGAGCGGGGTGCATTCACCGGAGCTGAAAGGACATACATCGGTAAAATTGAGAGATGCGACAATGGCACTCTTTTTTTAGATGAGATCGGCGAAATGTCTCCTGCCCTGCAGGCTAAGCTGCTGCGGGTTCTTCAGGAAGGTGAATTCGAAAGGCTGGGCGGAAACCGGATCATCAAAGTTAATGTACGCGTGATAACTGCTACCAATAAAAATCTTGAAAAAGAGGTAGCACTTGGCGGATTCAGAAAAGATCTTTACTGGCGCCTGAAAGTTATTTCAATCGATATTCCGCCTCTAAGGCAACGCATGGGAGATGTCCCGGATCTGGTGGATTATTTTCTGAAAAAATTCAGCTCGGAATACAACAGGCCTCTTTGCTATTTGTCAGGAACGGCTTCAAACAAACTGACCGCATATTCATGGCCGGGAAATGTGCGTGAACTTGAAAACTGTATACGACGCGCCGTTTTACTCAGCACCGGGGATGTGATAGCTGAAGGAAACCTGATGATACCTGACCCGAAGGAAGAACATGTTCTGCAGACTCTGAACCGCGAACAGTTGATTGAGCGTCTGAAAGAAAAACTTGAAGAAATAATCCCTGAAATACTTCGCCTTTCAAAACAGGATATCCATACCAATCTTATTGAAGTAGTTGAAGAAACCCTGATCAGTAAGGTTCTTCGCGAATGCGGCAACAACCAGGTCCAGGCCGCCAAAATGCTTGGAATCAGCCGAAACACATTGCGGCATCGCCTTAAAAAACAACTCGATAAACACGAAGATGAATAAAAGCATAAACAAGCGAGCCACTTTCAAAACGTTTCAGTTTGGTCAAGCTCAAGGCGGGCGAAAATTTCAACCACAGGAATACATAGAGTATTTCGAGGATTGAAATTTTCGCCCAACGCAGAGATCGGCCAAAATGGGGCGTTTTGAAACTGGCTCAGGCATAAAACTGCTCAAATATTATATTGCTGTTCAAATATCATACAGCTAAGAATATTCCCCTATTAACATCTTTATTACCAATAAGTTACCTTTCAATCATATATTCTGCAATCCATGTGAACTGTATATTTTTAATCATCGGACATTTCCTGATTCTTTAAACTCATTTTCATCATAAATATATTTAGCAATTAATACTGATAGTTACATCTTTTAGTAAATATATTATCTCCCGGCATATCTTTTGCGTAGAGAACTCAAGAACAGAAATTGAAGCTAAAAAATTACCGGCAATTTTAAATGTTTCTATTAACAGGCTGTATTTAAAAAAAAGGGGGGGTTCCACATGCGGGTGAATCAAATACAAAAGCTGTATGACGGCTTTGAGGATAGAACCTTTATTCATATGAGTACAAATATGAATCGTGAAGGACTTCTCATAAGCGAAAGAATTGAGGAAATCATGATGATGTGCGACAGGGAACATCCCGTTTATGAACAGATAAGCAGTTTCAGTATCGCATTATACACACTCGGTTTTTTTAATTGCGATGATTTGATGTCCTTTCAGGATATTGACGCGCATGAAGCCGCTGTCATTTTAAGCGAACATTTTGAAAAATTCAATCAGGATAACCTGCCGCAAGAATACAATATCACCGAATCTAAGGAACAATATATGCTGGTTGTAGGAGATCCTCTGTTTCCGGTACATTTTGCCGTTCTTGCAGATACAGCCTGTTCAAAACCATTTTTCTCTAAACTGCCTTTTTTTGGCAGTGGTTTTGACAGCCTTGAGGAATTGGTGAATGAATTCTCAGGTATCGAAGGAATAAGTCCTGATGATTTTCATTTTTTTAAAAAAACAAGGTCCGGGGCAATACCTGCTTCATCAATTGGTAAAATATATATAGTGAAAAATTATTAGCGGCATCTAAATTATTGAAAAATTAATTTTAAAATTCCAAGGAGACAGTTGAATGTCAGTTATCAAGAGCGTCATTGACAAAGTAAAGCAAACAGACCCGGGGCAGAATGAATTTCACCAGGCAGTTACAGAAGTTTTGGAATCACTGGAACCAACAACTAAGCGGCATCCTGAATTTGTAAAAAGCGGCATATACGAAAGAATTGTTGAACCGGAAAGAGCTATTATTTTTCGGGTACCCTGGGTTGATGATAAAAACCGTGTTGTAGTTAACCGTGGGTTTCGAGTACAGTTTAATAATGCTATAGGTCCTTTTAAAGGAGGCCTTAGATTCCACGCTTCAGTGAATTTGAGCATTATCAAATTTCTGGGATTTGAGCAGATTTTTAAAAACTCTCTGACAACTCTGCCTATGGGCGGCGGCAAAGGCGGTTCCGACTTTGATCCAAAGGGAAAATCCGATTGCGAGATAATGCGTTTCTGCCAGGCCTTTATGAGAGAACTTTTCAGACATATTGGCCCTGAGACAGACGTGCCTGCCGGAGATATCGGTGTAGGCGGCCGTGAGATAGGTTATATGTTCGGCTACTATAAAAAACTCAGAAATGAACATACCGGCGTTTTGACGGGAAAAGCGCTTGAATACGGAGGAAGCCTCATCAGGCCGGAAGCCACAGGATATGGAACCGTATATTTTGCAGCCGAAATGCTGGCAACAAGGGGAATTGATTTCAAAAATAAATGTGTGGCCGTCAGCGGCTCCGGCAATGTCGCCCAGTTTGCCATTGAAAAAGTCAACCAGATGGGCGGAAGGGTTATTTCAGTTTGCGATTCGAATGCAACTGTTATAGATGAAAAGGGTATAGACAGCGACAAATGCTGTTATATCATGGAACTGAAAAATGTTAACCGCGGACGTATAACTGAATATGCGGATAAATATAAGACTGTCTGTTTTGAAGGCAAAAATGTATGGGATGTCATAAGAGAGCAAGGCATCAAAGTAGATATTGCACTACCATGCGCCACTCAGAATGAAATCAATGCGGATAATGCACAAGCCCTTGTAAAAAGCGGCTGTATCTGCGTGGCGGAAGGCGCCAATATGCCTTCTACTCCTGAAGCTGTTAAAATTTTCCAGGACAACAACATTCTTTACGGTCCGGGCAAAGCAGCCAATGCCGGCGGTGTGGCTACTTCCGGCCTTGAAATGAGCCAGAACAGCATGAAACTGTCATGGACAAGAGAAGAAGTTGACAGCCGCTTGCTGATTATCATGAAAAGCATTCATAATTCATGTTTAAATGCAGCAGAAGCCTATGGCAAAAAGGGAGATTATGTGATGGGCGCCAATATAGCCGGATTCGTCAAGGTCGCAAAGGCCATGCTCGCCTATGGAGTCGTATAGAAACGTAGTAAATACAACAAATATTAAGGATGATTTGTTGCCATGGCTAATCCAAAAGGTAGCAAATCATCCTTTGAGTTACAACATTGGAGTGAATAATCAATCCTTTCCCGCTCATGTCCCAAACCTTTACAACATGGCTCAGGTTTTTTTCCTCAAGGCTTAAGCTGTCGAGCAGATTCGGCAATTCCCGAAACCAGTTCTGCCTGAATATCACACCGGGATTTTCAGGATAAACGGCAAAATAAAAAATGCCCGTTTCAATAAGATCATGAAAAAAGTGTGTTCCGAAAGACAAGTCCGGGATCAGACTCCCGTCCCGGTAGCTTAATTCTGCAAGTACTGCAATATGATTGATTTCTGAAAAATTTACAGGAACTCCCATTTCAGGTGAAGAAGTTCCCCATCTTCCAGGCCCTATCAACATAGTTGGCGTTTTTTTCCTGTCGCTCACCATTTTATTTAATTTGCCGATCAGACGAGCCACACTGTATTTATCCGTTTGTGAAAGCTTAGTGTAGGATTCAGGATCAACATAAATTATTCTTGAAATCGGTTGCAAAACATTTCCACCCATAAAACTTCCTTCTGTAAGGACAACGATTTTCTCTTCCGGTATTGCTTCTAACTCTGTAGCATTGCGCATGTGCTCAATAGATTGAAAGGGACGGCATTGCAGCAAGTTGATCTGAATATCGTTTGCCTGGTTGAAGTTAATTGTAAATTCGATATCCACTGGATTCTCATATGTATTTTCAAGCCTTCTCAGCATTTTTTTCATCAAATTGACAAAAGGCGTTTCTGTAAGAAAAGCATCAAATGTAAGAACCCATATGTCCCTGCCGGGTTTGCCCATGTTAAGTAAGTTCTGATAAGCTTCCGTATCCCTTATAGCCACAAGTTCGAGATTTTTCGGAGCTTCTTCTTCAAGCAACCTATCCATAGGTATAGTTTCTATCTGATTTGCCTCAAGATTCAGCACATCAACAAAATGCTGCGAATACTTGCTGATGTCTTTCATTCCGGATAGTGGCTTTACTATCGGATCGTCCAAAGCAACGATTCTCGGGTAATCATTTTCAACCCTGTTAACAGCTCGTGTTCCCAGCCCTAATACCAGCCTTATCATACCGGCTTTTTCGTCCATATCCTTTTTCCAGACAAATGGATTGCGGGATAAACCCACTCCGGCAAGTTCCGGGAAAAAATAACGTTTATGGTAAGCGCCTGATACCCGCTGAACCAAAATGGCCATCTGTTCATCCATCTGATCAAGCTTTCTTTGCAATCTGTAGGCAAGGGCATCCTCGCTCATCGTGCTTGCAAATATCTTACGGATCGCTTCTTCAAAATTCTCATATCTTTTCTCCGGAGAACCCTGGTTTACACAAAAAAAACTCTCGTATTTTCCGGCAAAGGCACTGCCGAAGGCATCTTCAAGAAGGCTGCTGGAACGGACTATAATAGGCGACTGCCCGAAATATTCCAGCATCAGCCGGAATTGTTCCTTAATTTCTTCAGGAAAGTAGCCGCTTAACATCTTATAATTAAGCTCTGAAGCTTTATCAAAATACTCTTCTTTAGTTTTATGCGCCATGAAAATCTTCCACCAACCATTTCTGGCTATATAAGAATAAAATACATCAGAGCCTATATAGAATGAATCATGATGCTCCAGAACATCATGCCATTTAAATGAGTTATCCTGCGTCAATATCTTTCTCGACAACAGCATTCCCACAGATTTTCCGCCGATGAATCCTGTTCCAATAAGCCGCTCTTTAATTTGCAGAAGATCTTCCAAAGTTATATGCTTTCTTATCAAGGATAATAATCTTTGGTTCCGGCTAAGCAACACACGGCTTAGCCGCTCAACCATATCCTGCTTTTCTTCAAATCTTGAATCTGATTCCAGAATATTTTTAGCCTGCATGAAAAGATGATCCCAGTAGTCGAGATGCCTTTGGGCTGCCATAGTATTGCGTTTGGAAAGATGGGAAAAAAGCTGGGTGGCATCCACACTGTCTATAACAGGCACAAGTTTTTCTTTTTTCTTTATATGAGGAAAATACATTGTGGGAGAATAACGATGCTGAACCTTGATGGGATGAATACATATCTGCCCCTTGTAATTATAGACATCTATCAGAACCTGGGTTGTTTCTCTTATAAGGGCTATTGCCTTGAATGAGTGACGATTACGCAGGATTCCAAAATAGGCAGTTGTGTTTAACTCAAAAAGATACGGGCAGGTAATGGAAAAAAAATCTCCTATCATAAGGTCGGTTGCCCATATGTGAAGAAGATCAGATAGTGAATCAAATACATAGCAGGTATTTCTACCTTCTTGCCCAATGATGCTATGCACTTGTGTTGAAAAAGACTCAAACCCGGTTTCCACTTTTAAATTGTATATTATCAGATTGTTTCTTTTTTCAAGAAGTGGGGTATGGCGGGCAAATCTTAAGTAAACAACTTTTTCATTCTGGGCAATGGCCCTATTTACAAACATCGATACCAATCTCTGGTAATCATCTATAGTTTCAACCTGCCAGACTACATTGTCACTTCTTCGCAGATGATCGATTATAGTATCAAGATTATCCCAACCGGTACTTATATAAGAATTAGCAGCCATTAAATCAGCTCCTTTTATTTTGCTGTCAAATAACAAGTTTATTCAGCGATTCTCGGAAAAGCTTTCATATCAAAGAAGCTGTAGAGTTTGGCAAACCTCATTGGAAATCAAAAACACCTTATGCACACAAACCGGATTGTCTGGAAAGGTTTCCATATGCAAAATTTATCAAATATTGATACAGTGTCAATTCAATTATTACACATAAACCAATATTGGCTCTTGACAATGATATTAATATTGATACTACAATTCAGGTGAAGCGGGTACTTTTGGCTATTGATAAATTGGAGCTAAATCATGGCATTAAAAAATGATAAGTATATCAAACTTCGCGCAATTTTTTTTAAAAATTCTAATAACTTTCTTAAAACTGTCGGAAAAGTTTACACTTTTTAAAAATATCTAAAAAATAGCTATGCACAACTGCTTGTTCATATTACATTAGCATTATTATTGCGCTCACTATAAAAGAGCTTTAATTCAAAGAAAGATAGGGACTTTCATAATAACAATAATATAAAGCAATTCAGTGTATCCTGGCATATGCATACTACAACACTATGGTAGAAAATATATTTTTATCGAACCAGTTTCAAAACGCCCCATTTCGGCCGATCTTAAGCGTTGGGCTCAAATTTCAATCCTCGAAATACTCAATGTATTCCTGTGGTTGAAATTTTCGCCCGCCTTGAGCTTGACCAAACTGAAACGTTTTGGAAGTGGCTCTATCATATAAACAATTAATTACGAACGGAGGCGATAAGAGAAAGAAACCTATTCACATTAAGGCAATGGCGGTAATATCCAACACAATATAATAAAAGGGGGTATGAAGTATAATGCTTAAAAAGAAATTGGTGTTAATTATTTTTTTAGTGTTTTTCCTGTCGGGCTTTACTCTGAAACCAGTACATGCCGATATTGTTCAACCCTGGTCAAATATAAACTTATCCATCTCGTATTATAGCTTAGGACAAACTTTCATAGCAGATGAGACCAGTTATAATAATATTGTTGCATGGGTTAATCCACTGTCGACAGGCGCTGGTCAGATTATGATGTCGTTATATGATAACAGCAGCAGCTTATTGACTTCGCAGGATATTGCAGTGCCTTCAAATTATGAAGGCCCCGTTTCTTTAGATATAAGCAGCATATCATTTACGATTGGAAATAGTTATATGTTTCAGCTAACCGAACCATCATATAACTGGTTTGCGAATGTACATTACGAGGGATATGATGGAGAGGATAAATATACGGACGGTACATTGGTCACACCAAAAGGATATATTCAGGAGGGTACAAATCATATGGACCCTGCGCTATATGATTTAAATTTCCATATCGTTTCCAGTTCCTCTACCGTTCCCATACCCGGAGCGGTTTGGCTTCTCGGTTCAGGCCTGATTGGATTGGTAGGGATAAGAAGAAAAAAAATTAATAAGGGGAGTTTATTATGAAGAAAAAAAGGACGTTTTTAGTAGAGAAGATTTGTTTAGTTTTTTTAATGTCATTTTTCTTTATCGGGGCAGCATCAGCAAATACTGTTATAGATTACACACTTTCTGATGGCTGGACATATGAATCTAAGTATCCAGCGACTCTTTCGCTGTCTAATCATCCATCTGGTGGAATAACTGCAAATATCAATGTGGGGAGTGGAATAGTAGACGGTGGGCTGACTGCATCCATACATGATTTGCCAGGCTTTTCAATTTTTAACGACGGTTTTATTCAACTAGAATACGGATCATTAACAAGGACAATAAGTGGTTCTGCAAGCTCAAGCTTGAATTTAGAACTTGAATTTTATGATTCGAGCGATACCCGAAATCAAATAGGAATATCACTATGGATGTATAATGGTTTACTGGGTTTTGGCACTTGGTTTGAGAATGACTTAGGTTTAGATTTATCTTTAGGAGAACCTGTTCCGATTGGACTTTCTGCAGAGGAAGGGGCTCTCGGTCTTTATTTTCATGATTCTTCTGTTAGCCCATACTTCAAAGATATTGACTCTAACGTGATATACCCATTAGCAGATTGGGATTTGTCTGCAATATCTGCTATGTCTCTTCCCAGTGTTGACAATGACTTTGAAGCAGAGACAATAGGTGGTGGAACGGTTATGGGGTCTGTTAATCTCCAAAGGATTGTTTATGGCTCTGGTGCGCCTGCCCCTCCTGTTCCAATACCCGGAGCGATCTGGCTTCTCGGTTCCGGCCTGGTGGGATTGGTAGGGATAAGGAGAAAGTTTAAAAAATAAACCTGAAATGGATTTTTAACATAGAAAGGCAGGGTCTCATGGCTCTGCCTTTTTTGTTTTCGGCCACAACGATTATAGATTGTAATGTAGCATAGAGGGATAGAATTAAAAAAACAACACTTTCAGGAAGGCATTGTTAACTTTATAGCTAAAAAAAATCCAATTAAATTTACAATATATGTAACTATTCAGCGAAAAAAATGAAAAAGAAGTAAAAAAGTACTTGACAGGAATTTTGGTGCGAACTGCTTAAAGTAAATCTTTGATGAGAACAGAACAAATTTATTATACAGGGGTTTATC
>Ga0180007_10004480_pt1 | contig 14791 bp, 13 predicted proteins | sample MM_PC_MetaG_FD_121122 | JGI IMG/M metagenome (GOLD analysis project Ga0180007, IMG submission 121122) | Groundwater microbial communities from the Aspo Hard Rock Laboratory (HRL) deep subsurface site, Sweden - MM_PC_MetaG | ecosystem: Environmental > Aquatic > Deep subsurface > Groundwater... | reverse complement strand
TGCGGCCACATTCAAGCCTGGGCAACATGACGCCAGCGGCATATAGCCGCATCGCCCAGGCCAACACCAACCGGGAGGCCACCCTCAAGAATTGAGTGGTCCGAAGAAACCCGGCAGGTCACTACATCATTAACTGGGAAAATGATGGCTATGGAATAAAGAATTTCCGCGACCAATACGGTTCATTGCTATCTAGACCACAGAATCTTGATTTTTATTTTATGGAAGCAATAAGCTGGAGTGATGTAACAAGCTCATCAAACGCTTTCAGATACTACCCAGCAGGATTTATTAATGACGCAACTGCGCACTCTGCATTTGGTTGTGATTTCAAATGGAAAATGTGTCTAATGGCATACTGCAACAACAAATTTGTTAACCAAATTTCAAAAATACTAAATCCAACAATTCATTTTCATATAGGATATTTTAACATTTTACCATATGCAAAGCTTGCTTGGAATAGCACTCTTGAAAGTATAGCAACTGAGTGTAAAAATATTTCCATATGTGATTGGGACTCATATGAAAACTCTTGGAATTTCTCATCTCACAAACTGGCCAGTAAAATAGTAAAAGTTTCAACCCTCAGAGAACATTATCCTTTAATAAGACGCCAGCAAATTGATTTGACAAACAAAATGCAAGAACTTGAACAAACAAACAATAGCATTTTCATTGAGCTATATGGTTTGCAAAGCGAACTGACTAAAGATGTTCCGCTAAGTGAAATTACACTCACTTGCAATCCGCGATATCGCTATGGTGAGGATAAATCGGATGAAGAACTAGAATCACACGCTCAAAGAGACACTATAAAAGAATTATTATCTTACGCTATAGGCTGCATGATGGGCCGTTACTCTCTTGATGAATTTGGTCTCATCTATGCCCACAGTGGGAACCAGGGATTCGACCAGGGCCGCTACAAGACGTTCCCTGCTGATGATGATGGGATTGTGCCTGCCATGGATGGTGATTGGTTTTCAGATGATGCTACCAATCGCATTGTGGAGTTCCTCAAGGTCACTTGGTCACCAGAGACTTTGGAAGAAAATCTCAAGTTTGTGGCGGACAGCCTTGACCCAAAGTCAGGAGAACTCCCCCTGGAAACCATCAGGCGGTTCATTAGTTCTAAGTTCTTCAAGGACCACCATCTCAAGGTCTACAAGAAGAGGCCTATTTACTGGCTCTACTCCAGTGGCAAGCACAAGGCCTTTGAATGTTTGGTCTACCTTCACCGCTACAATGAATCGACCTTGTCCAGGATGCGCTCGGCTTATGTTACACCGCTTCAGGGTAAGTTTGCGGCCCGTTTGGAATACCTTGAGAATGAGATTAGGGCGGCAAGCTCAACTGCGGCCAGCAGGCAGTTCCAGAAGGAATTGGATACCCTGAAGAAGAAGCAACTTGAACTCCGTGAGTTTGATGACCTGCTCCGTCACTATGCTGACCAAAAAATCACCCTGGACCTGGATGATGGGGTGAAGGTCAACTATGGTAAGTTTGGGAACCTGCTGGCAGAAGTTAAGGCCATCACAGGTGAGAGTTCTGATTAGGAGGTCTTTCCATGAGCATGTATGGAGAATTACATAAGGAATTTGCTCGTAGGACCAGGGATAATCTCCTGTTTATTGAGTCAGCCGAGGAGCGAGGAGATGAGGTCTATGTCGCAACACAGCTAATTAACTCCCTGCTTGGCATGGCAGTATTTTTGAAGGAAGGTGGTCTTCTTAATTCTATTAGTGTGGGAGATTTCCAGGATAATGTAGCTTTTGAAGTTCTAATTGACGCTGAGGGTTCTTGCGCTAGACCAAGGAGCTTCATTCGAAGATTCAGAAATGCCATTACTCATTGCCATATTCAAGAATTTGGAGAACAAAATTTAATTAAAGGGTTAGAAATTTGGGACAAACCACATCACAGACCGATTAACTGGAAGGTTAGGATAAACCTGATAAACATTAGGAATCTTGCCGACCTGCTTGTTAAACATGTCCTGGAAGAACAATAATTGTGAACGAACAGCCAGAGATGCATAATGAATACTGACCAAATTACGGAGTGCCTCAAAGACTTCTACCAGGGCTTCAGGATTATCTTCTGGAACGACCCTGACCAAGAGTTCACAGATATTGTGGTTTCCCTTGGCCTTGAGGATGTGACCGTAATCAAGATTGATGAGGTTGGACACCTTGAACTCAAGGTGCGTCTGGAGCTTGAAGAGCCTAGCAACAAGTTCCTGCTGTACTCCACCAAGCCGAAGCCTGACCCCGAAGCTGATTGGCTCTTGGATGTTAGGCTCTACAGCAATACCTTCTCTGCTGACCGTGCCTCAATCCTTCTTGGTGAGCTTGGGTTGGTAAACCAATCCATGAGGACCTACCTGGCTGAGAGAAAGAAGTTCTTTAGCAAGGACCGTTTGGGCCGCCTCAAGAGGTGGGTTGCCCCCACAGATACTGAGCGTGACCTGGATAAGAAGATGGTGGCAGTGCTTACCAAGGCTGACCAGGCCAGCACCTATGATATTTTGATGAAGCTTTTCGGTGAAATGTGTGATGACCAAGTGTGTGAAATCAAGACTCCACCCAAGGTCTGGGATGAGATTGAGAAGTTTGGCCTAGCACCTTTCTTCTGGGAAGAGATGGCCCGCTCCTTTGGATATGCTGAAGTCTCTCCAGCAATACCTGACTTGCTCATCCGTCTGCTAGTGACAGACCTTGCTCATGCCCTCAATGGAGAAGCACCTGCTGCCTTCAACCACTTCGCCCTCTCCAACAAAGTGCTTACCACCAATGTCTCCGTGTTCATGTCCCAGTGGCGGTCTAACCTGGGGCACTACAAGAAGTATGTTACCCTTGCTGGTGCTGTCTCCAAGGAGCTTAAGGTCCTGGAACATCTGTCTTCCTATGACCATAACGCTCTTCTGGATGCCATGACCTTTGAGGCTTGTGAACAGCAGACCATAAGGTCTCTCCGGGATGAACTCATTTCAGGTCAGCTTGAGAAACCAGAGGACCTCAGACCTATCATCCAGAGGCGCAGAGACGGCCACTGGGCGACGATTCAGATTGAGGGCCACACTGATGGCTCAAACACTTACAAAGCGTCCTACGAGGCTCTCAGCGCGTCCTTAGACCTCCTTAGCTTGCGTAAGCAGTATGACGCGGGATTGAGCTTCTCAAGCCCAGAGAAGATGGTTCAGGATTACCAGGGTAGCCTCTACTGCTTCGACCAGCATTACCGTCTGTTCCATGAAGCAGCAGACAAGGTTGAGGCCTCAGGCTTGGACGTTCTTAAGGGGCTCCAGAAGGTCGTTGAGGCCTGTTACAACAACTGGTTCATGGACCAACTGTCAGTGGCCAGTGGTTCCCTCCTCGGAGGTCCTGATGGCCTGTTGAAAGCATGGTCCATTGATGGGCTACCAAGCCAGCAATCATTCTATGTGAACTCTGTGAAGAGCATCCTAGGGCAAAATGACAGAAGCAGGGTCTTCGTGGTCATCAGTGATGCCCTCCGCTATGAAGTTGCGGAGGAATTAAGCAGAGATATCAACACAAAAAGCCGCTTTAAGGCTACCATTGATGCTCAACTGGGAGTTCTGCCCAGCTACACAGCACTTGGAATGGCCGCACTCTTACCACGTAATTCCAGCTACGGATTCAAGGAAGGGACTGACCAGGTCCTAGTCGATGGTCAGCCTTGCTCTAGCCTTGAGCAGAGAGACGCCATTCTCGCTATATTTAAGGGCATGGCTGTTAAGGCTGATGACCTGCTGGCGATGAGTAAGGATGAAGGTAGGGAACTCATAAGCCAGAAACGCGTCATCTACATCTACCATAACCAGATTGATGCCGTTGGTGATGCTGCTCAGACTGAGGGCAAGGCCTTTGCTGCTGCCAGGAAGACCATAGATGAACTTTCTGCGCTGGTTAGGTACATCATAAACGCCTTGAATGGTTCAAATGTCTTGGTAACAGCAGACCATGGCTTCATCTACCAAGACACCCCACCAACATCCGCTGACAAGAGTGAACTAGAGTTCAAGCCAGACGGCATCATCAAGGGCAAGAAGCGTTTCATCCTGGGCACCAAGCTTGGGACCCCTGACAAGGCCTGGAGCGGAACGACTAAGGTAACTGCTGGAACATCTGACAACATGGAATTCCTGATTCCCAAGGGATTCAACAGGTTTCACTTCTCAGGTGGGGCCAAGTTCATTCATGGTGGTGCGATGCCTCAAGAGGTCATTGTACCAATCATTCGGGTCCAGGAACTTGATTCCAAGGAAGCGGAAAAAACCTCTGTCACCAAGGTTGGGGTTTCACTCCTGGGGTCTAGCAGGAAGATTGTTAATAACATTCAGAAATTTGAGTTCATCCAGACGGAGAAGGTCACCGAAAGGACCTTGCCCAGAGTCCTTGCAATCGGGCTGAGGGACGGAGATACTCTCATCAGTAATGAAGAAACCGTGACTTTTGACAGTTCCTCTGATTCCATGGATGAGAGGAAAAGGTCAGTGAAGCTCATGCTTAAAAAGGTTAGTTATGATAGCAAGAAAGAGTACTTCCTAACTCTCCGTGACCCTGCCTCACAGATTGAGTTTGAGAGGATTCCAATGACCATTGACCTTGCATTCGGCAATGACTTCTGAGGATAACATGGAAAACGAATCCGTAAGCCTTGACGCCCTGTTAAATCAGCACTTTCAAGGGAAAGTCGTTCGTAAGGACCTCACCAAGCTCTTGAAAGAAGGGGCGAATGTTCCAGTATTCGTACTGGAGTATCTCCTTGGACTCTATTGTGCCTCAGATGATGAAGAGGTCATCCAGGATGGAATAAAGAACGTCAAGGATATCCTTGCCAAGAATTATGTTCGCCCAGATGAAGCTGAAAAAGTAAAGTCTACTGTCCGTGAGCGTGGCAGCTACAAGGTCATAGACAAGGTTACCGTCAAGCTCAATGAGAAGCGTGATTGCTATGAAGCCTTTCTTTCTAATATGGGAGTAAGGGGAGTTGAAATATCTAGCACCCTTGTCAAGCAGTATGAAAAGCTTCTTGTTGGTGGTATTTGGTGCATCATCTCATTGAATTACTTCTATGAAGAAGCACAGAAAGGCTCTCCATTTTCTGTGACTGAACTGAAACCAATTCAGATGCCGAACATGGACATGGCCATGCTTTATGAAGGCAGGAAAGCCTTCACTGAAGACCAGTGGGTTGATGTTCTGCTCCGTTCTACTGGTATTGAGCCAACCACCATGACTTCCAGGGTTAAGTGGCACTTCCTGGCGAGGCTTATTCCGCTTGTTGAGAACAATTTCAACATGTGTGAGCTTGGCCCTAAAGGCAGTGGTAAGAGCCATTGCTACAAGGAAATCAGCCCCAATACTATTTTGGTCTCTGGTGGGCAGACCACTGTTGCCAACCTTTTCTACAATATGAGCAGCAACAAGGTCGGACTTGTTGGAGTCTGGGACGTTGTGGCCTTTGATGAGGTGGCTGGAATTAGCTTCAAGGACAAAGACGGCGTTCAGATTATGAAGGATTTCATGGCTTCAGGCTCTTTCTCTCGTGGGAGAGATTCTATTAGTGCTAATGCTGCTATGGTCTTTGTTGGCAACATTGATATGAATATTTCACAGATTCTGAAGACAAGTCACCTGTTCTCACCGTTCCCAGAGGCCATGATTGACACCGCTTTCTTTGACAGGATGCATTGCTACATCCCCGGCTGGGAAATCCCCAAGATGCGCCCTGAGTTTTTCACCAATCAGTATGGCCTGATTGTTGACTATCTGGCTGAATATCTAAGGGAAATGAGAAAGACAACCTTTGCTGACTGCATTGATAAGTTCTTCAGACTTGGGAACAATCTCAACCAGAGAGACACAATAGCTGTCAGGAAGACCGTCTCAGGCTTGCTCAAGTTGCTGTACCCACAGGGTGAGGCAGATAAGGAAGCGGTTGAACGCTGCCTGAAGTATGCCCTTGAGGTCAGGAGACGTGTGAAGGAGCAGCTTAAGAAGATTGGCGGCATGGAATTCTATGATGTTCATTTCAGCTACATTGACATTGAGACCCGTGAAGAGAAGTTCGTGTCCGTCCCTGAGCAGGGTGGTAGCTCTCTGATTCCCGAAGGGCCGCTGACCCCTGGCACCCTCCATACCGTTGGGACTGGTAGTAATGGTCTTTTGGGCCTCTACCGTCTGGAGCTTCAGGTTGTTGGTGGAAATGGAAAGCTCTCAATCTCTGGTGTTCAGTCTTCCAGCCAGGCCAAGGAGCCCATCAAGGTTGCCTTTGACTACTTCAAGGCCAACGTGAGCCGTGTGAGTAGCTCATCAAAGCCAGGTGATAGGGACTACCACCTCCATCTAGTTGAGCTTCATAACACTGGCCCAAACCAGACCATGACACTGCCAGGTTTCATTGCCTTGTGCTCTGGCCTTCTTGGTAAGGCTGTTCAAGGGAGCCTGGTGGTCCTGGGAGACATGAGCCTTGGTGGTAGCATCATTCCAGCAGATAACCTGGCGGCGAAGCTTCAGGTGGCTTTTGATGCTGGGGCTAAGAGAATCCTGATACCCATGAGCAGCGTGGGAGATATCGCCACGGTGCCTGGGGAACTCTTTGCCAAGTTCCAAACCAGTTTTTATGCTGACCCTGTTGACGCTGTGTTCAAGGCATTAGGCGTAGAGTAATATTCCCAGTAACCGTGGAGATAGTATGATTACTCTGGTGAAAGTTTATCTGGACGAAGAAGTCCCTGAATACATGGCTGGAATTATCCGTATCGGAAGCGTCGTTTCCGAAGATGAAAAAGGTAATGAAAGAAGTCACGAGAAATTAGTTGATAACATGGAGTTCTCATCCGAAGACTTGCTGAAGCAGCATGTCTCTAACTATCTGAAGGTAGCCGTTAGTAGGATTGAGATTGTTGAATAGCTGTACATTTGTTTTTGTGTAGCTGCTGAGAGGATTTCTTCCTATCTGCTATTATGACCAACAGCCCAGTGAGTGTGCCAATGTCAGCAGTTAAGAATGACTTCACTTGTCCGTTCTCAAAGAAGACTTGGAGTGCAGCAGATAGAAATGCTGTTGACCTCCAAGTAAAGAAAGCCATTAAGCTAGGGCAGCTTGAAAAGGCTAGCAAGTGCAATCGCTGTGGGAAGGTAACCGGAAGAATTGACCTTCATAACCATAGCTATGACCACCCAACGGACTCTCTTGAGCAGTTGTGCCAAGGGTGCCACACCAGTATGCATGTTAGGTACAATTCAAAAGGTCCGAATGAGCTTGATAGGGAGATGTGGCAGAAGTTTATGAGTTTTAGATGAATATGTGTGTACCCCGTTGGGCATAGGGAAGTGTGAACCCATGAAAATCAACAAAGTGATGCTAGTTGAGCTATTTGATTCTTGGCACTCACACAGCCTATATAAGCCTGAAGACGTAGTAAAAGAACTTAAGGCCTGCGGAATTGATGCTAAGGTTGGAATTGATGAAAAATCAGTTATTGTTTACAATGAAGTAATAAGGTTTTCCGAAGGTGATTGGGGTGCTGGAATATCTCCTCTTGCTGTGCTGGGTGCTGTCTTTGAAGGAGTACTACATAAAGAGGCCAGAAGTGATTGCCACGGAAGGGGATTTTGGTATCAAAATGTAACAAAACAATTCAAGAAAGCGCTTACTGAAACGATGAGTTACAATGAAATTGGTCAAGACTTCTCCACTCCTGTCAAGAACATGATTAAATTCAATAAAAGTAAAATTATTCAACTAATTACAACTGAAGGTGAAACCCCAGAGACACCTACAGAACTTATTGCCTTGGTCCAGTACTTAACGGGGAACACGAAAGGTGAACTGGTTGAGCCAATTACATATGACCCATTACATCAAGAATGGTCCGATGAAGACCTTGAAAAATGGGAAACATACTGCACAGATGATACCTTCAGAGATAAAGTATGGAGTCTCTATGCTGAGAATGTAACATTCCAAAGATTACAATTCCCAAATATTGATGAAATAATGTCAGTCATACGCAGTGTTCCTGATAGCAATTCAAGATATCGTCAAAGATACAGAAAGAGATTGTGCCTGCCTTTAATCTCAATAAATTACCACGCCCTATGTTTCCATATTTTTAATGCGTATTGCAATGATGATGGAAAAGTATTTGAAAACAAAGGTTTTTCTGAATACAGCAAAGAACTATATAATTTGTTGTTTTTAGAGCTTCCTGTGTCATGTAACGATGAGAGATACTCTAGGGAACAAAACATTTACAACCTCGCTGGTTCAATAGGGAAAGGGAGATATGGAGATGTTGATGATGGGTTAGCTGAGCTTGTTGCTGATATCATTAATGTCTGCGTCAAAGAAAATATTAGCTTCCACAACGATGTGCTTTTCACGGCAGAGCGTGTTCTAAGTGAATACTGGGATATAGAGACTGTTACCAAATAAAGCTAATCGCAAATCCCTGCCTTTTTATCTTTATTTAACATAGAATCTTTTTCTGCCAGTAGGGCCGTGGAGTCCTTTCCCCTCTCCTGCTGGCTTCTTGGGGGTCACTGTTTCTGACTTCTTGACCGTAACTGGTGGTGGGGCCCCATCATAGGCCCATTTGGTACCCATCTTGATACGCCAATGGTCTAGAATACCTGGGTAGTCCTTGGTTGTCTTAGCAATCTTTACCCCTTCTGGGATGAGAAGACACAAACTGTCATCAATCCTGTGCATGTCTGACCTTGAAAACCAGGCACAGTCTCCCAGCTTAACCCCTTCATCATAGTGGTATTCTTCAAATGCCTTCCTATATCTAACCCAGAATACTTCACAGACGGCAAAATCAACCACAGTAAGGTATCTTCGGTGGAGATGGTGCTTCATATCATCAAGCAGGTCAAAATTCTCCTGTATACTGAGCAGCTTGTTGGTCTTCTTGAAAATTGAACCTACAAAGTCACCAAGCTGAGCTTGTCCAAGCTCCATACTAATGAGGGTAGTACACTTTAGCCTGGTCATAACTGCGGATGCCTCTCGCTGTCTGGCCCAGTTCTATCCCACTACGTAGACACTATGCCCAGGCATTCAGGCTTTGTAAACTTACACCAAGGCAAACCAGGTGGCTGTCTGAGGTGTCTGCTCCCAAGGCTCCGTATTAAAACGGATAGTCACCCTGAAGAACGGCTCCACTAGCACCCTTTGATACCTTCCCCAGAAACATCGCCTTGTCCTTGCTCCCTTTCTTCTCATCAATTCCGGGCTCAGCACCAAACATTTTCTGGAATTCTTCTCTCATGGCCTGTTCAAGCTTGTCCTTGTGCCTGGCCTGTACGATGAAGGAATCATGAACAGGTAGGGCTAGGATTCCTTCTGCTGCCAGCCGTAATAGTATTTTCACTGACAAATTAGAGTCTTTGAACTGAAGGTGTATTCCACGGTCACTACCAAAATATTCTGCTATCTGAGGATGCTGGCCCTTGACCATGTCAACAAGCTTTCTAGGCTTAAGTTCTTTATACAACGTGAATGCTTCACCAAATCCTTCGGGGTCCTTGGAGAAAGCTTTTTCACATTCTTCTTTGATACCACCCATAGTTTTCTTCTCTGTCTCCGCATTAATGAGAACCAGCAAGACCGTCTTCATAAGGCGGCGCATTTCATCATTACCTTCATAGCCGTCCATCACATAAGGGTCACCGCCATAAGGCTCATAAAATTTCCCTGTCTTTTCAAGATATATCAAATTTGGGTGAAAGGCTTTGTAATCAAGCTCTACAGTAGCTTCACCATCAATAGTAATTAGGGGCCTGAAATTTTTTGGAATGTTTTGCCAGAAACCTCTGTAAAGACGGCCACCCAGAACCCACTTCTTTCTTACTGAAGTTCTACTATTAAAAATTCTGGTCAGAAACTTCTTGAATGTTGATATTCTGTCCTTACCGGCAAGGTGTCTGCTAACATTTACTTCATTAAGCTCATCATCTGTGAAAGATAACCTGATTTCGGACTTATCAAGCAGAGCATTGATGACATTCATCTCCTGACGCATACGTTTTGTTCCGTCAGTGTCTTTGTAGACAATAGATTTATCGTTAACATCACGAAGCTCAATAGGGTCATGCATGTTTAGTTCATAAAGAGAAGTAGGAGGTATGCCATAAAACTTTTTCTTCAAATTTGAGCTAGCCTTCATCAGGTACATTCTGTTGTTTTTCGGATTAAGTTTGTCATTATAAGGGTGAACAATTTCAGTCCACCCTTCCTTGTGAAGAGTATCAAGGATGAAGATAGTTTTTTCATAGGACATGAAAATCTTACGCATTTTGTTATGGCTGCTGTAACTATTCTTATCCCTCGTAGTTGCAACCCAGGCGTCATCATGATGTGCAGCAAGAAATAGATTGACTACAACCTTCTTCATACACTTCCAGAAATCAGCTTTATCAAACCTGTCTGGTGGTTTAAGTGAATTTGAAAGGAACGAAACAACATCATTGAGCTTAGAATGAGAGCTATCCATGTAAACATCAAAAAATATTACATTCTTTGTGTTTTTGCTTTCTGCAATATTTTCAGGAAGGCCAACATCAACATCAGGAACTATATCCTGCACCATGAGCTTCTTTGCCTTAGGCTTAGGAGGAGCCGCCTTCGTAGGCTTCCTGGGTGGTTTTGGTTGATATCCTATGCTCTTGACCATACTGACTCACCTTGAAATAATATTTTTTTGGGGTTTCAATGAACTGATATGGTTGACAAATTGAACTTTCAAATGAGGTGCAGGAACACCTCATTGTCCATTCATGCGCTCATCGAAGACTCTGAGCACATTCATGGACTACAATAATTCTCTGTCATTTCCAATTCAAAAAACAATATAGAATTTTAGTTTGTCAAGTATGAATGGTAAAGGTTGAAGAAGAAATACCAAGAACGAAGAGGAGAAGAAGAGAGAGAAGAGAGTAGTGTTCCATTTAACCAGTAGCAGAGCAAAATCAGTCATATTCTACATACCTTTTTCAAGCCTACTTTCGTTTGATATTTGGCCTCATCATGATGACATTAATGAGCTAAGTTAGATGGTTACAATTTCTTCGTACAACGCCCAGGACGATTGTTGAGATTGCCCGCCACCTCGGCAGGGTGAAGCCGCTAAGAACGCTCCTGAGGCCTCCTGTGGCCCTTCTGGGCGGTGTCTAGCGTCACCCCTCAGCAGCCCTTTGGTGCTCATCATCACAGCCATCAACTAGAAGCCTATCCTTCGTGTCCTGCTCGGACCATTACCAGTAAGAACAAGATGGGCTTCAAGGCCAGTACGAACAGCAACCATGAACTCCTTGGGACTTTCCTTGGCCAGCATGGATGCCTTGGACACCACAGTATCAATAACTCCTGGGCTGACAGCATACTCCTGAGCAAGGTTCTCAACATCCACTGTTGGCATGAGCTTCGTGGCCTGGTGCCTCTGGAGAACGACACCCCATGCCTGTTCTCGTTGAACTTTCCCTAATTTCTCAAACTTGACGCTGAAGGAAAACCTTCTCAGGGTTGAAGGGTCAATGGAATCACTACGATTAGTGAGCCAAAGAACACGAGAACTAGGTCTGTCCAACACGGAGTTGAGTACTCCCTTGTCCTGGGATGAACCGCTGAACAGAAAGCCATCCTCGGTGTTCAGGAGACCATCAGCCTCATCTACGATGACAAGGGCACCCACACCAACGTTCAGCGCGGCCATGACCCCTGTGAACCTGTTGGCATCCTTATCCGTACTGTACGTGACCTCATATGCTGGAATTCCAAGCTTTTGAGCAACCAAACGGGCAAAGCTCGTCTTACCCGTCCCAGGAACACCGTACAGGAGAATGTGTGTGGCTCCGTTATTAATAATCTTGGCTTGCAGCAGCCCAAGGATGTGCTGAGTCTTCTCCTGAGGGATATACTCACAAGCACCGTCGAAATCAGGCTTCTTGGCAATAGTGAAGTACTTCGAAGCTATTCCGTCAGGGCTAGGATTGGCTATGTTCGTAAGGAAATACTTCGAAAGTGAAATTCCTGTGAACATCTCTTCAATGATACCGAGCTTCTTCAGTTGACCGCCCAGAGCAGTAGCAAGCTCTGCCCTAGAAATCCCAAGACACTGGGCAATCAAATTGAAGCTGCTGTAGCGGCCAATGCTAAGTTCATTTTCAAGAAAACATTGCATATATGACCAATTTTCATTCAGAAATAGAAATAGAACCAACTCCGTCTCATTATTATCAAGACGGAACATGTCCTTCAAGGAAGCCAAGGTCTTCTTCAACACAGCGTCATGGAAGTCATGGCCCTGACGGGATACCCTCACCATGCGCTCCAGGAGGAAGCTACGGACAGAATTCTGCCCAAGGGCGGTCATCTCAGCCACCAGGGAGGCCGCAACTGAGGAGTAGGAAACAATGGAGCAGGAGTTCTGCTTGAGCCGCTTGCTGGCTTCTGGACGCTGCTTGGCGGGGAGCAGTGCCAAGAGCCTCTTGGAATACTCCTCACAAGGGAAACCATCAGCATAGAGAGCCATAGCAAGGCAAGGCCCTGACAGAAAGACTCCATGACTCAGGAGCCCAACCAGGTATGACGCGGCCTTGGAACGGACGAATCCCTCGTCAGGGTCTTCAGAGACAAGACGGACCTGATGATTGCTGTCAGTTGTGGAAATGTTTGTTACCAATAGCTTCTCTCTTTGATGCTGGGTTGTTAAGGTTCAACAAGACCACAACTTAAACCACAATCTTTGAAGAATTTACCTAATCCGTTTTCATCACGAAGCCTGTTTGAGGATTCCATACAGCGTAGGCTTCGAAATCCCGTACTCCTTAGCAAGGGCCTCCTTAGGCTCCCCAAAGACGGCACGAGCACGGAGTTCTTCTTTCTGGGTAGGGGTCAGCTTCTCTGGACGCCCAAAGATGACGTTCCTTCTTTTTGCTGCCGCAATCCCAGATTGTTGCCTTTCACGTATGAGACTCCTCTCAAACTGGCCCACAGCACCTAATAGCTGGAACATCAGGCGGGCCATTGCATCCTCCTTATCCCCAGAGAATGTCAGATTTTCCTTCACAAATTTTACAGACACACCCTTGGCAGTAAGCGCCTGAACAATCTTTTCCAGGTCACCCAGGTTCCTTGCTAGGCGGTCAATGCTGGAAACCCAGAGAACGTCATTTTCACGAACGTATTCAAGACACGCTTGCAAGGAAGGCCTCGCCATGTCCTTCCCGCTGGCCTTGTCTTCAAACACCTTGTCCAGAGGTACATCCACCAGTTGCCTATCCGTGTTCTGTTCCACGGAGGAGACTCTTCGGTACCCCACATTTTTTCCTTCTGCCATTAATGACCTCCTAATCCGTTAAGAATCGTCTTGTACTTTTAAGAAACTCAGAAAATGGCTTTTCTTTACTCGGTGTAAGGCTACTTTGAAGCATCGTCATCATCTGTAAAATTAAGTACACTTTCTCTTACTCCGTAATATAAGCTTTCAAGCTCACTGACCGTAAGTTCATCCATTGGCTTCAAGCGAATACCTGCTGGGGCTCTTTCTGAGTTACAAGTATTGTGTCTATCGATATTAATGACCATAATGATATGCCCATCTACCGATTTGATTTCATAAGCGTCGACGCGTGTCTCTGTAGCAGGTGAGAACCTTGAACCTTTCCTGAGGTATTCAAAGGGTAGTCCAGACTGTGTACGTAGGCGGTTGAGATACGAATATAAGCATGGAAATCCTGTGACCGTAATTGGATTCCTTAGCCCTCCGAATCTGCCATTGCCGAACCTTGGCTCATTACCGTTGCTTTTATTATCGCTAGTTAGACACGGTGAGAGTAAAGAAATATCATTTTCCACATTCTTGATACGTTCATTCTCATCTAAATTTTCAGGTGTTATCTTAGTCTTTTCCATAGCAGTATTCTCCTTAATCGAATTTTATAATCTACTACTATTTAGTTAAATTGTATCTTGGCATCAAATGTACTGGTAGCCAGGTCAAAGCAAATGTTAGAATTGCAGCACATTATGAGCGTTGATAGCTTTTGCAACCAGTTCTTCATCACCAGGTAGTTCAAACTTGTAGCCTTCAGGAAGCTTCTCTTCGTACTTCAAGTTGAAATCATCCAGTAACTCAGCCTGGTGCTCGGCTAGGAAATTCCCAATGGGCATGGTCAACGTCATCTCGTCTTCAGAACCGTCAACAGATGCATATGCCTCTAGAAACAGAGGCAGTTCGTCTATGCTCTTCAAGAGGTGGAGAAATGAAAATGACGCTGGACCACAGGCAAGGCCGTACGTCTCAAACACCAGGATGACCGTCTCAGAACTAATGTCTGAGGCTGAGTACGTTCTATTAAAGTAATCAAAATTCTTCGTTTCCATCTTCTGCTCCTTATTAACGCTTGATGTTCCTGGCCCAAGCATCCAACCATTCTGGGAGAACTCCAAGCAGCCAGATTAATACCTTCCAGGCCAGCGTAATGATAAGCGCCCACATCAGAATCCAAAGTGCTGCACATCCAACAATGATATTAATTACTGGAATCAGGCCAATGACGAAGCATTCGTGCTGGCTCACAGGCATCATCAGTGTTGTGTTGAAAGCATAGAATATAATGGTACCGAGGCCGTGACCTGCCGGGTTTCTTCGGACCACTCAATTCTTGAGGGTGGCCTCCCGGTTGGTGTTGGCCTGGGCGATGCGGCTATATGCCGCTGGCGTCATGTTGCCCAGGCTTGAATGTGGCCGCAC
>Ga0180007_10004478_pt1 | contig 14798 bp, 9 predicted proteins | sample MM_PC_MetaG_FD_121122 | JGI IMG/M metagenome (GOLD analysis project Ga0180007, IMG submission 121122) | Groundwater microbial communities from the Aspo Hard Rock Laboratory (HRL) deep subsurface site, Sweden - MM_PC_MetaG | ecosystem: Environmental > Aquatic > Deep subsurface > Groundwater... | reverse complement strand
CTTCAAGAATCTCGCCGCTGCGCACAGCTTCATTGATATCGATATTTGTCATGCTGTCGTCGTTAAAATCGACAACAATGGCGCTTCTACCAGAAACCTCATTGTATTCAAAATCTATGATGAATTTCCTCATTGCCCGCTTTCCCCTTTCTGTATCAACAGCCCGGCGAGTTCGTCGTCTACGCCGAGAGGAGTTCCGTTTACCAGAATGTCGCCATCGCCAATCACAATCTCAATCTCTTTGACAAACGGCGGCCAGTTTTCGGCCAGGAGACGGTAATAGTCAGTTTGAAAATGCAGTGTCTGGTTATCCGAGCCAATCCAGCGCCGCACGCCAGGAGCCCTGCTTTTATCAAACGGCCCGGCAATCACCAGATCACTGAGTTGTGCAACTTCTGCCTTTATCGGATCTGCAGCAATCTGCTCCCAGGTATAGCCTGAAAACAAAATTACTCCACGATAGCCGATACTGCGCAGAATCAACAGCAGTTCGCGCACCTCAGCGGCCTGATCCAGAGGCTCGCCGCCAAGCAAAGTAAGCCCGTCAGCTCTGGCATGGATAATAGCATCAGCCAACTCTGCTGCCGTCATGCTTTCGCCGGCGTTCGGATCATGCATTTCCGGGTTGCAGCAATCCTGGCAGCTAATACTGCAACCCTGAAGCCAGATAGCAGTGCGCAAGCCTGGCCCTTCGACGGATGTGCGTTCTTCAACTCTGGCAATCTGCATTCATTACCATCCTTTCAATAGCCTCATTGATCAGACTTCCCATAATTCTCTCCTGTTCATCGCCTGGCAACCCGGCAAATTCATCAGACTGTGGAAAATCAACACCAACATGCTTGCCAAAACCAGTTTCTCTTGCAGCAAACACCCAGTTCTGCGAGTTTTCGCGCAACTCTTTACCAACCATTTCGTCTTTCAGTCCGGTAACCAGTCTTATCCTCTTATCAAGACGTTTTTCGCGCAGAAAATGTCTGAAAAATTCGCAGGCTTCATTAAGCGAAGAGGGTTTATAGCCGTCGAGAGCGATCACTACTTCAACCATATCCTTAACAAAAGTTTCGATCAGTTTTTCAGCAAAGTTAAAGCACCAGGCAAACAGCATACCGAGATGGCGCTCGTGCTCAAAAAATTCGCTAAGGCTTACCTTGATCAGAATGTCGCGACGAATGCGAAAAACCGCGCCAGAGTCACGTTTAAAATAGGTCAACTGGTTCTCGATTAATTTGTAATCAAACAGATCGAAGGCGAGGCTTTCATCTATATATGCAAGCTCAGAAGGCACCAGCGAAGAAAGATTACCTTTGTTGCTGAGCTCGTCATAGCCGCCTAGCGGCAGCACCTGCGGCTCACCATATTTGGCGACAACCCAGGAACTCTCTTCCTTGAGCGTAAAAACGCTGCGGGTCCATAGCCCAAGCCCCTTCATAGTGCGCGTCATCCGCCTGAAAAACAGACGATCCGCCGGCCGCTCAAAAAGACTCGGGTGACCGATTTCGAAAATATCGTCGGCATAAAACCTGAATTCGGTGCGGTCAAAGTCATCGAGAGCCCGCGCATATATCTTTTCGAGTGCAGTTTCGACATCGAAACCGCCTGGCACAATATGACCGATCGCAAAAGACTTTTCGAGATCAGAATCAGAGAAAACCAGCTCATCATGCTGAAAAGGTGGTAAACGCTCGATTATCTGTTGAAAGATGCCCTGAGCCACTGCTGTATCGCGGTCGGCACCGGTAAGCAAAAAGATGCCTTCAAGCCGGTCGGCGCCTTCAGCAACACGAATTTTTTCGATATACTCATTCTCGGCGGTAAAATCCAGGCGGGTTGGCTCTTTTTCACCGACTGGCACTGACATATAGCATTCCATGAGCCTGGCGACAAACCCTGGCGGCACCGCATAACTGCCGCGCCGCACCAGATCTTTCCAGAAATCGCGAGCAAAAGCGTAGAGCTCTTTGTAGCCTGATTTCTGCAAAGACCTTTTATACCAGTGTGCTATCTGATCGGGATATAGAAAGCGCATTGAAACACCTGTCAGTCAAGATTAGCGAGTCGTTCTTCGATATAATCTTTGATTTTGCGGACATCAGAGAAGTTATTGCCGCAATAGCAGAGAATTTTGAGCTCTTCGCGGGTCACATTGCCACCGTTGAAGATAAAGGCCTGAGTCATAATCAGTTTGTAGAGTTTGATCAGCTTACGGTCGGTGATTTCGACCTTGAGTTCGTCAGCAAGAACCGAAATAATCGCTTTAAAAGCAGTTGTAATTCTTTCGTCACCAAGCATCACACGGTCATCGCGCTCCACCGCCGCCGGCAACACAGTCGAAACAATGTAATCGTGGATGAGAACAAAATCATCGAGCGTACAGTCTGATTTCCATGGTTTCTCGCGATTGTGAATACGGCTCTCAAAGCTTATACCGGTGCGAATCAGTTCATGAAAGCAGCTATCGCGAACCGGCAAGGTTTCTGCCTTGATAATAAAACGGTCTTTGAGCGCGTCAAACTCGCCAAAATCAGGAATCTCGTTGCTGGCGGCAAACATACAGACCAGCGGCACCGGCAGAGGCTTGCCTTCCTGGTAATACTTGCGCTCATTGATAACGGTCAGAAGCACGTTTAGAATCGCCGAATTCGCCTTGAAAATCTCGTCGAGAAACGCGATTTTGCAAGTCGGCAGATGGCCCTCGACTTTACGCAGGTAACGTCCTGATTTAAGTTCGTTAATATCGACGGGGCCCATGATTTCGCTGGGCTCGGTAAACTTGGTCAACATGTATTCGAAGTAATCGTCCTGCTTCATGCCAAGTCCCTGGCAAAAGACCGACACCAGAAGCGACTTGGCCGTGCCGGGGCGCCCGATAAACAGCATGGGTTCCTGGGCGGCGGCAGCCACCATCATGAGCTTCAACAAATCGCTGCGCTTGAGAAAGAAATCGTTCAATCTGCTGTAGTAATCGCAGATACGCGCTCTGGCGGCATTTATCTCGTCTGTATTGTGTTCTTCGAAGTTCATAGATATCTCCTGTTAGGCGTAACTCAAATGCTGCAGGCCTGTTGCCAGCCGTTAAAAGCTTTCTGCCCGGCGCTGGCGAGCGAAAAAGCGTGTTGAATCCAGAATACACGGCGTTTCTCAAGAAGTTGATGAAACTCAAGTTTTTCGGGTACGAGATCGGCGAGAATACCGATAGCCAGGAAACTCAACACGGACAATGTCTGCGCAAACATCTGATAATCAGACTTGTTACCTGCATATGGCAGCCAGCGCATGGCACGTGCTGTTAGATTGTCTAGTTGAAATCTGCGAACCGGCGAACTGGTAAGCAGCAGGCACATGATGATCCACTCCGCCGAGTCGATAAAATCCTGCCAGCCATTTGGCGGTTGAGGAATTCGGTTGATCAGATAATTGAACAGCGCTTGTTCATCAACCTGGCGGCGATAAGACAAGCAAAGACGAAACATATCACAGTACATCGTAAGAGTGTAGATGTTCCAGTCCTGATGCTGCCGCGGATCAATCTTGGGCGAAAGTATAAAAGCAGCAAAATCAGCGTGCGGACCGAATTCTGAGACAAGCAACAGCAGCAACCGCTGCGTCTTCGAGACGGCTACAATGTCACCAGAACGCATGGCCGCCTTGAAAAAGGCATTCCAGTCGCTTTTGCCATCAGAAAACCGGCGATATATTGCGCGAGCTATCTGCTTACCATCGCTGGAATCCGGGAAATCAGATTTATCAAGCTCCTTCATCCACTTGGCCTGGGTGATCAGACCATATTTAAGCTCAGTCTCTTCAGCACGGGAAAACAGATAAGGCGGTTTGTAAAGCTCACCGGTAAAGAAGTCGCGCAGCGGTGTTTCTTTGATCTTTTCCATACTCAACAGACGCAACCAGCGATTGACTGGTGTATCAGCAGATGACTGCTCGATTGAGTCTGGCCAGGCATTGATAAGATCAGTAAAATACGAGTGAAAGGTGCTTTCGGTAACATGCTTCGAATAACGCGGCCTGGCATCGAGCTCAATGCTGCCAACCAGCGAACTTGCCACTTCTTCATTGAGATGAACCGAGAGCATCTTGCGCAGCTGCAGCTTGGTAATAGCTATTGAATGTAAACTCGGACAACAGCCAACATTGAGCAGAAATTTCTTTACATTCATCTTGATGCGTGGCAAATCATCCAGTGTGAGCAATTCAACCCGGTTTTCTACATTCATACCACCACCACCGGAAGCAACCCGCAGCTCGTTAAAACCATAGAACTGGCGCTTTTCGTTGGCAAAGCCTGTCTTCATACCAGCTATGGCCTGCCCGAAAATATCAGGGTCATTAAAGCGCGCACCATAAACCAGCAACAGCAGATAATGAAATTCGGCAGTAATCGACTCATCACGCATTGCTGAGAGCAACCGCCCCTTTTCAAGTTCAGTTAAAGAAGATTTGCCAAGATCAGCAACCTTCTGATTATCTTTAACATATGAAAGCACGCAATCCATAATCAGTTGAAGATCACCACTCAATACCGCTGAATTAAGCAACGCTGCCAGAGTTGAAATGCGCAGGCGCAGCTTGGTGGTCACATCAGCCCGTCGCCGCCACAGACCCGCATCACTTGCATTGTTGTTAAGCTGACGATCAATTTCTTCGATCTGAAGGCGCAGTGAGGCTATTTCTGAATCACTGGCCGCTTTTACTTCGAGATTCAGGCGACTCTCTCGCCATTTGCCACCGGCCGATTTGACAGAGCCTGAGCCGACTTGACCATCTTCTGACTTTGCCGTGAGACCTAAAGCAACCGGATCCTTAACTTCAATCTCAATCAGCTGCTTTTTTTTTTTCAGTTCTTTGAACTCAAATTTCCAGGCTGGTTTTAATGTTTCGGCGCGGTGTGCAGCCCGCTCTACCTCAAGGGCAATAAAATCCTCTATCACCAGCATGTCGGTTTCGCCAAGCAAAGTGCAGCTCAACTCACCTTCTGATTCTTCTATGCAGATTATATCTTTGGCGCGTGCCTCAAAAAATTTATGCAGACGCTCTGAAGACAAGCGTGGCGAAAGGATTTTGCCAACCGGCAGCATCACCCGTTCTTCGGCTTCGTAGAAAGGCACAAAAGCGTCGGAAAGTACCGTAGCAAGTGCGCGATCGGCCTGATTGCCACGCGCCGCGATATATAAGCGACCATCATCGCAAAACCAGCTTCGATAATTTCTAAAGCTTTTAAGTGCCTCGTTTGCCACAATCGCCTTGAACTGCTGGTGATTCTCGATTTTCCAGAATACTGCCAGCTGATGACGATCTGTAGGCCTCAGAAACGGTTTAATGGTTATCGCCGCGCCTTCATTCTTCTGCGGGATCTTAAGTTCGTTAAAATCAACCTTGATAATGCTTTCGCCCTTTTTCCAGGCGGGTTTAAGATTGACCAGGCGCCCGTCTTTCTGAATAAGCAGTACCCCGCCATCAACAACCCGAAACTGATTGAAACAGTCGAGACCGCTGATATCATGAATTCGCCAGCCAGATTCAACATAAATACCAGAATGACGATCGACCAGGTTATACCAGGTAAAACCGCTCTGATCAAGAGTGTTAAGCACCCATAGCGAAGGGTTGGTAATTTTAAGCAAATGAAAATCACGGCGGCCCTCAAAGTTGGCGAACTCAACCTGGCCCTGCTGAAGCGCAAAGTGCTTTTTTACTGTGTCAAAAAAGATTTCCTTGTTGTCAGTCATCAGAATAATTTCGCCGCCGACCTGGCGCGAATCTTCTTTTTTTATGACCGCTTTGCGAAAAAGATCGAGCCACTGCATCGACTTGAGTGAACTGCCAGGGGAGCCTTTTTCCCATGTGTTTTCGGGAGCTTCAAGAGATCCCTGAATCATGTTGCCAATTCGGCTGATAAAGCCCTGTTCACCGGGGACTTCCCACCAGATGGTCCAGGGTGGGTCGACTTCCTGAACGAATCGCCCCTTGAGCTGACCGCTGGTCGCAAAAAAATTGACCGCCAGCATATCAGCAGGGGTTTTCATTTTCAGGTAACTGGTGGTGTTGCTCATTCTTCTGGTGCCACCGCTGCAAAGAATTTGTCGATTTCTTCCCGGGTAAGGGTGCGTTTGAGGCGTAACTCGGCAACCAGCTGTGCTACTTTGTCGCGGTTGGTATCAATATAGCTGGTAACTGTTTGAAAAACATCACCGATAATCTTGTTGATATGCGGCGACAGCTGCGGCAGATAATAGGGATCGGGTCGACCGTCATGGAAAGTAAACTCGCGCGGCACACCGGCCATGCCGTAAACGCTGGCCATATCGGTTGCAATCGAAGTTGCGCGGCGCAGATCCGCTGACGCGCCGGTTGAAACTTCGCCAAAAAAAATCTTTTCGGCAGTATATCCGCCGAGAGATATACCGATCTCGCTACGCAGACGGCTTTCCGTGTAAAAGTAAGGACGCCGCGAGATTGACTCAACAAAGCCCAGCGAGTCGGTGCCACCGCTCTCGATCGTGATTCTGGTGATTTCCTGCTGGCGTTTATACAGATAAAACATCAGCGCATGACCAGCTTCGTGCGTTGCCACCACGGTTTCTTCTTCATCAGAAAGTTTTGCCTCTTCGACCAGCCCCTTTAGCCATGTCTGAAGGGTCTCTTCATCAGCGCGATCTTTTTTATGATTGATCAGATAGCGCTTAAAATCCTTGATCAGAGCACTAAGATGGTCACCGGTATAGGGCGTGCCGAGATCGGTCTGACGCCCGCTCCAACCAGCCAGGCGATCGACCTGGGGATCATCGAGGCCAGTTTCGAATTTGTTGTTGTAGAGCGCGAGAATCGCTTTACGGTCATCCCATTCGGGGTATGGTATCTCGATCTGGTATTCAAAGCGACCAGGGCGCAGGAAGGCCGGATCAAGGCTATCTACAAAGTTGGTAGTGCCGATTATCAGAACCATCTGTTCTTTTCTGAATCCGTCCATCTCGGTCAAGAGCTGGTTCACCATTGAGTGCGCCGCTTCTGATGCGCCATCAGAGGCTGAACCGGTGCGGGCACGGGCGATTGAATCAAGTTCATCGAACACAATGACTGAAGGCGCTGTGGCCCGGGCACGTGCAAACAGGCGGCGAATATTAGCTTCGCCCTCCCCTACCCATTTAGACTTGAGTTCAGGTCCGCTGACAATATAAATGGCGGCATTAAGCGCCTCAGCAATACCTTTGGCAAAAAGCGTTTTACCAGTGCCGGGCGGGCCATGAAAAATCAGACCGCGCGGAATTATTGACTCAATCTTACGAATCTCGTTTTCATCAATCATTGCTGCGGTAGATTGCAGCAAATTAAGCACATTCTCGCGAATCTGTTTTTTAACTTTGTTATAACCGGCAATATCTCGGTCCAGCTCAACATCTGAGAGCGACCCACCGCCACAGGCGGTGTAATCACGCAATTCACGCATGTAATTCGAATGCATATCCCGGATTGAAGGGTCATGATCGGCTTTACGCGAGAAAATCCCCATGATCTCGCGGAAACGCACAGGGTTGAGCCCCGACACATACTTGAAAATTCCCATGAGATTAATGCTGCCAATCGCGAACTTGCGGGCCTCAACCTCGGTTATCAAGCTCGAAATGCGGTTTCGTGCGATACCCAGCATTTCGCATCTTGCCGGAAACGCCTGCGCAATCAGCTCTGGCAAAGTAAAATCGGGGTCTTCGAAAGTCACCAGGCTCAGCGATGGGTTTTCGTGAATAGTGGTCATTATTTCACGGGCTTCCATGGTCAGGCCACCCGGCATCGTCGAAGTTATGATATCAAGATAGGGCAGAAAGAATACTTTATTGATTTCGGTGTTGTTAACCAGATCGCGCAGTTGCGAAACCATTCGACTAAGGCGGGTTCCGGTTGAGGCGGCACCCGCGGATTCGCTGTTTTCACGACCATCGATGATAGTGATGCTTTTGCCATCGGTAGCAAGACGGCGCTTGAGGATGCTCTGCAAATAGGGTATCACCTGCTTTTCGCAGCGGATCAGCACCGAAACGTCTTCTTTCAGGCGGGCGCAGACAAAGCGCAGCTGTTCCTGATAGCATTGTTCAACAGCATCAAACGGCGATATTTTGCGCGGTAACTCGTTGAGCTGAACTTCTAGCATTGTGTGATCCCGACCTCCATAGCCCTGATATCTATTACAAGCAATATACTACTCAGAAAGCAAAATTGCAAAACCACACACTTAAAAATTGCTACCAGTTAGTTTTAACAGATATCAAGGGGCAGACAAGGTATGATTAGACGCATTTGGTGGCAAAACAAAACAATAATTGAACAGAAATCACGTCAAATTAGCAGATAAAACTTACTTCAGAAATTTGCTCAATCCAGCCCAAAAAAGGCTTTACCGTTTGTCTGAAACAGCAATTCTCGGCGAGTCAAGAGATCTGCGTTAACACTGTCTGAAAACAATCTTTGATGATTAAATTTTCTCGAATATTTGTTGTTTCGTTACTCCGGTCATAACCCGGAGCCCATCTTATAACGCTTATTAGTCAACAAGTTTCGGCTCCCTTTAAGTGGGTCAGAATGACAAAAAAGAATAGAAACTTGCCATTTGTCTGAAATGCTCTGCTTGACAGGGTGTTGGTGATGGGTTACATTTTTTGCGAAGTTAAATTCCTGCTATTTAGCCTTGGCGGAATTTTTCTGGGGCAGAGTTTTCTGTTACCCACCAAATTTGTCGAGGAGAACTGCTGAATGATGCTTCCACGATTGCGTACACTCAATGTGTTTTTCATTCCTTTAATTGCCATTTCTTTTGCCGCATTTTTCGCACCAATTGCACAAGCGCAGGACATCGCTACTTTAACAGCATCTGAACCAACATTTCTTGACAGTATAAACATTTCAGCGCCACCCTATGAAAACGAAGAACAGTTCGTGGCCTCAATGACAAGTATTCGCAAAGAGGATCCAGAATACCTTAAAATGCGTTTTGACCGTTTCAAAATTCTTCTTGCCAATCGCGATCTGGTAAAACCAAAAGATATTTATGCTTTTCTGCTTGCCCCACGCGAAAAATTCTGCAGGCCCTGGAACCTTGCCCGTGCCTATGATCACGCCTATCTTGACATAAAGTTTGGCGTAACAATATCAGGACCTCATATCGTCGGAAGAATGACCGCTGCCTGCGACGTTAAGCCGGGAGAAAAAATTCTTGAAATAGGCACCGGATCAGGCTATCAGTCTGCAGTACTCTCCTACCTGACTGATCAAGTCTACACCGTTGAAATTATTGAGCCTCTGGCAAAAGAAACCGATCGTCTTTACACAGAACTGGCGTCAACTGGGCACCCTGAATACAACAACATTCACCGCAAAACCGACGATGGTTACTACGGCTGGAAAGAACACTCACCTTATGACAAAATAATCGTAACCTGTGGACTGGACCACATTCCACCAGCTCTGATAGCGCAGCTTAAGGTTGGCGGGGCCATGGTTATTCCAGTGGGACCTCCGGGATCACAGGTGCTGCTGATGGTAAAAAAAGAGCTTGATGAGGACGGGGATACCGTTATTACCCGCGAAGACGTTTACCGTGGCCGAACCAAGGTCAGCTTTGTACCCTTCACCAAAAAGGGCGGCGGCACACACTATCAACCTAAGAAAAAAGAATGACAGTTACTGTATCTGGCCGGTCTGATCCTGAAACAGCTTCTCCAACTCCTGTTTCATTCACGTTGCGCACTGGGGTAGCCGTCGGTGCCGTTTCTGCTTCGCTGATAGCTTATGAGCTTTTTGTCATGCGGATTTTTTCCAATGGCAACTGGTCGCATTTTGGCTCAATGGTTATCAGCATTGCTATGTTTGGATTCGGACTGTTCAGCACAATCCTCTGTATCGGCAAAGACACCTTCACACGCCGGTCTGAGTTGTTCATAACCATATCACTGGTGGCTCTCGGGCCGCTGATGATCCTGGCTAACGGATTAGCTCAGAAAATTCCGTTCAACCCGATGTTTCTGGTTTCTGATGGCATGCAACGGATCTATCTACTGGCGTTTTTTCTCCTGTATTTTTTGCCATTTCTAGCTGGCGCGGCCTTTCTTGGACTGGCTTTTCTAACCTGGAAAGACGTTTTTGGTCGAGTCTATTTTGCCAATATGGCAGGCTCTGGATTTGGCGGTATAGTTCTTTTTGCCGCAATGTATGTGATATTTCCGGATTCGCTGCACTGGGTTCCATTGGCATTATGGGCAATCGGCGGCGCCATGTTCTTTCTCGATCAAAAAAAATCAGGTAGCCTGGCCATTCTGGCGTTGTCTGTTGCGTTATCTGCGGGTCTGGTAACAGCACTGCCTCAGCTCGTAGTATCGCCATACAAAGGCATCAGCTATGCTCGCAATTTTCCTGACGCACAATTGATTGCTGCCAAAGCAAGTCCGTTTGGCACCATGAATATTTATGCCAGCTCATATTTTCACTTTGCGCCTGGCTTAAGCGACAACGCCAGCATGCATCTCGCTGAAATGCCTGAAAATGCTTTCTATGGCATGTATATCGACGGCGACGGGCCAATCGGCATAATGAAGCATTTACCAGAAGAACAATCAGATTATTTTCAATATCTGCCAATGACTATGCCCTATCTAACCAGTCCAGCATCCGACGTACTGATTATGGGAGCAGGTGGCGGTATATCCAGTAAAGTTGCACTTTGGCATGGAGCCAAATCAGTCACCGTAGCCGAAGGAAATCCGCTGATCATCTATGCACTCAGAGATATCCCGGCAATAGCCAGCTTCACTGGCGACATATTACGCAATCCAAAAGTGCGACTGGTAGAGGAAGAAGGCAGAATCTTCGTGCGCTCCAGACAAAGCGCGTTTGATATTATCGATCTCAGTCTTGCCGATTCAACAGGCCTGTCAATGGCTGGTGGCATTTCGATTCACGAAAATTATGCTTACACGCTTGAAACCTTGTCTGCGTGCCTTAGAGCACTTAAACCAGATGGCATTCTGGCAATTACTGTATGGAACAAGGAAGACCCGCCAAAATCAGCTATTAAATTACTTTCTACCGTATTCCAGGCGGCAAGAGGAGTCACTGGTGAAAACGCCGCTGACCACATCTTCGTTGCCCATACCTATCTCTCAACATTAACTGTCTTATGTAAGCGCTCGCCATTCTCAGATGATGAGAAAAAGCTGCTACGCCGTCATTGCAAGAAAATGAGCTTTGAGCGGATTTATCCATGGGATAAAGAAAAACTGAATGGCAGCGCCGAACAGATTTTTGCAGCTTTCCGCAACGCTTATTTTGCGCCAGAAAAAAACGAAAATCTGGACGATTCGATTGATATGTCAGCAGGCAATCTTTTGAGGCATGCAGCGAGCTTGTTTGCATCTGGCAATTTCAAGGCAGTCGAACAGGGTTATCTCTTTGACGCTCGTCCATTAACTTCTGATCGACCATATTTTGCCGGTTATGTGCATTTTAAAGATATGTTCTCATTCCTTGACAAGCTTGAATCAATTTCAGATGAATGGGGCCACCTGCTACTTTGGGCCAAGTTGATTATTTCATCTGGGCTCGGCACGCTTCTTCTGCTATTACCCCTGGCATTTGGCTGGCGAAGTTTATTTGCCGCAGAACGCGGTAAAGGTGGCATTGTCGCATATTTTCTCTGCCTTGGACTTGGTTATATGCTTACAGAACTATCCTTGATCAGCACTTTCATGCGTTGTCTTGGAAATCCGACAGTATCGTTCACTCTTCTTATTACCGGCATGCTGATATTTTCAGGAATGGGCAGTTTTGCATCAGAGCGCTTTCTCAATAATTCTGCCCGAACAGTTATTGTGCTTGGACTTGCAATAGCCGCAATGCAAATAAGCATGGCCTGGTGGCTGAATCCCCTTTTTGACGCAATTGGCACCTGGCCTTATATTGCACGCATTCTTGTCTGCCTGGCAGTACTTTTCCCGCTGGCATTTTTAATGGGATTTCCATTTGCCTTAGGAATGGGAACACTGGCGCGCCTTGGCAAAGAGCAATTCTTCGTATGGGCATGGGGCATTAACGGCTCATTCTCTGTCGTCGGCGCAGTATTGGTACCGCTGATTGCTGTTCATTCAGGATTATCAAGCGCTCTTTGGCTGGCTGCTGCGTTTTACCTGCTGATAATTCCAGCTTTTTTGCTATTCCATCAAACCTCTGCAGACAATGCAAAAGGGCACGCAATAGGCCTGGAAACACCTACAGACGCAAAGGAAAATTAATGCTTCGTCATGCTTTACTGGTTATACAAATTTTGCTTCTGTTGGGTTCTGGCAGCGACAAAACTTGTCTGGCTGATGAAAATAAACTGGCTGGAACACTAGCTTCTAGCACTATATCTATTGGTAAAGCCTTCTATCTTCCGATGAACTTTGCCCCGTTTCCATATCAGGGTAGTTTCGGCGACAGTGGTATTACCTTCTTTGACAGCAAATATTCAAAAACGGGTGAACCCGCTCACACCAACAGATATGGCGAAAAAATCCCTGAATCGCGGTATCAGGATAGCAATGTCTTATTCTACCTTCCGCCAGGGTTTTCACCTAATAAACCGTTTTTTTATCTGGTGTTTTTTCATGGACTGCCCTCAAATCCTGATACTGAATTCAATAATCACAAGCTTGCAAAACAGATCATCAATTCTGGCAAAAATGTAATCCTGATTATGCCCCCTCTAGCCACAAACGCCGCTGACGCAAGCCCGGGAAAGTTCTTCGCTCAGGGAGCATTCAGCAGTTTCATCAACGAAACTGTGACAAGTTTGAGCAGTCGATTTCCGCAAGACACCCACGCACAATTTGTTAATGCGCCAATTGTGCTGGCAGCCTTCAGTGGCGGTTACAAATCGGCAGCATATATAGTTGATCGCGGTGGACTGGGTGAACGTCTGCATGGGCTTCTGCTCTTTGACGCCATGTTTGAGGATGTAGACAAATTCTACAACTGGCTGAAAAGCAGCCACAAGAGTGTCTTTTTTTTCCATCTCTTTGGCAGGAGCTGCGAACACAACAGTCAGGTTTTGCTCAGCAGTCTGCAACAAAATGGCATAAATTATTCATCCAGCTGGCCTAAAAGTCTTAGACCGGGTAATATTCACTTTATCAAGGTAGCAACCTCGCATACCGCAATTCCAAGCAAAGGACCGCCGAAAAACCCTGTAGCCAAAGTATTAATGACAATTCCAGGGTTTAATAGACAAGGAGATCAAAATGACCAATAGGGTAATCAGCAACAAACAGTTGCAGCAAATAGTTTTTTTCAGCATCATTGCGACAGTATTCTGGCTATTGCCAGGCTACGCCCAAGTTGCCAGTATCAGCGCATCAGAAACGATAACAACTGAAACGACAGCGACCGCAACAACACCAACTTCACTGCCGGATGTTCCCATGTCAACTGTCATGGCGAGCAGTACTCCAGAGATGCAAAACAAACAAATACGCATAACAGCTGTTGGCGATATTATGATGCACCAGAGACAACTTGATACGCACTATGACAAAACTCTCGAGTCCTATGTCTTTGACGATGATTACATTCATATACTTGGTGAGCTAAAACGCGCAGATCTGCTGATTGGAAATCTGGAAACCACTCTTGGTGGGCCGGATCAGAAATATTCAGGCTATCCACTTTTCAACACTCCAGATTCGCTTGCCGAAGCACTGAAACGAACAGGCTTTGATGTTCTGTCAACCGCCAACAATCATTGTCTTGATACTGGCGTAAAAGGCCTGAAACGCACGGCAAAAACATTAAGAGATATGGATTTTGGAGTCATCGGCACGCGCCAGTCTCCTGATGAAAAGAGTTCTTTACTGACCGAGGTTAAAGGTATAAAAATTGGCATGCTTGGCTACACATATGAGACCGGGCGCCGTGAAAAATCAAGAACCATAAATGGAAATTCTGTGCCTGCAGCCGCTCTGCCACTGATTGATTCTTTTTCACCAGCTCATATTGACGATGCTGTAAAAGAAATGCAGGGACGCATTGCCAGCCTGCGTAATGAAGGCGCTGAACTGATCGTCATGTATCTGCATTGGGGCGTAGAATATGGTCTAGATCCAACAGCTGGGCAGCAAAAAATGGCGCAACAACTGGCGAGTGCCGGAGTTGATATTATTTTTGGCAGCCACCCTCATGTGGTGCAGACCGCTACTTTTATTCCTCGGGCTGATGGTGGTCGCACCTTTGTTGCATGGTCACTGGGCAATTTCATTTCAAACCAGCGCTTCGAATTTCTTGAACGCCATAATACAGAAGATGGGCTGATCACCTCTGTAACTGTCGAAAGAAATTCAACGGGCAAAATTGTTATAGCCAAAGTAGACTACCAACCGACCTGGGTTCATCGCCATGCTCGCGACGGCCAATGGTATTACCACATATTGCCATTACCGCAGGCTCTGCTGAATCCTGCACCATATAATTTTGACCGCGCCAATCACGTTCGCGCCCGCAATTCTCTTATCAGAACTCAGAAGGTAATCGAAGGCGCGCCAGAATGGAAGCCTACTCCAATACCTGAACTTCCTTAACAAATCTTGCCAGAAACAAATTAAGAATTCTCTAATTATTGCTGGCTCGTTTTTTGGGGGAACTTACAATGTCAAAAAAGTTCTTACATTTTTACAGCCAGATCATCACTATTCTAGTATTATTTATACATTAGAAATTTCCAGATTCAAAATCAACCACATACAAAATTGAGTCTAACTCGTGAATGAAGG
>Ga0180007_10004475_pt1 | contig 14801 bp, 13 predicted proteins | sample MM_PC_MetaG_FD_121122 | JGI IMG/M metagenome (GOLD analysis project Ga0180007, IMG submission 121122) | Groundwater microbial communities from the Aspo Hard Rock Laboratory (HRL) deep subsurface site, Sweden - MM_PC_MetaG | ecosystem: Environmental > Aquatic > Deep subsurface > Groundwater... | reverse complement strand
GTCGCTCGCTTTTCACCCCCTCGTGGGGTGCGAGCTTGTTTCGCACATCGTATGCAAGGGTCGCTCGCTTTTCACCCCCTCGTGGGGTGCGAGCTTGTTTCGCACATCGTATGCAAGGGTCGCCGCAGACGAAACCCCCATGTGCAAGGACACGAAACTGATTTTTCAGAGCGGCGTCAATCGGAAAAAAACGGCCAGCCTGTTACGGGCGCCGCAGGCGGGGTCCCGCAACAGGCGAGCAAAGGAGGTGCGGTAGCACCGACTGCCCATGATGCCGCATTTTTTAACGATTGCCGAGAGCAGCCGCCGACAGGATGTCGGCGGCAAACGTCCGCCTGAAAAATCAGTTTCGTGTCCCTTGCTATTTTACCATTTTTCCTGTATAATTATGGAGATGTAACGAATTATTTCCAGGGGGTACGGTATGCAGGAAAGAATTATCATTTCCGGTTACGGCGGGCAAGGTATCCTCTCGGCCGGTCTTCTCATCGCTGAAACATCCGCGCTTTTAGGATATGAAGTCACCTACTTTCCCTCATACGGAGCGGAAATGCGCGGAGGTTCTGCAAACTGCAGTATTATCTTTTCAGATAAAAAAATCAGTTCTGCCGTTATTCCCCAGGCCGATACGCTCATCCTCTTCAATCAGGCATCTTTTGAAAAATATATCGGTAAAGTCCAAAAAAACGGATTGGTAATAGTCAATTCATCAGCAATCACCGTACCGGATGAAATTCTAACCAGCGGTCCTGCATTTGTCCGGGTGCCAGTCGATAACCTCGCCATGGAAAGTTTTGGAAAAACCAAAGTTGCAAATATGATTATGATCGGAGCCTATTTTAAAATCAAGGCCTACGATAAACTCGATGCACTCAAAAAATCTATCACCGAAAAATTCAAAACAAAGGGCGATGCACTGATAAATATTAATTTTCAGGCCGTTGATCTCGGTTTCGCCTATTGATTTTTACGCAGGTATTCAATCACTTTATGCATGTCAGAATTGCACTGCTTGTAAATCTTCTCTCGTGCTTTATGCACTACTTTTAATATCGGGTCTTTAATCATAATAAGCCTACTAAGCCGGCAAAGCCGGTTCGGTCTCTCCGGCGTAGCCGGTAATTTAGCACGGCTGAATTATAGTCGTTATGTTATTTTCATTAGCTAAGTAGAAAAACTCCGCGAACGAAAAAATCTGAGCATCTCTGTTTATCAGTAGTGTTGCTCTCAATAGCCATGTGGAAGGACTTCGCCGGTAATTCAATGCGGACTGTTTAGTAGGGTTATTTTCTATTGCGTAGTGAAGGAGTTACAAAGATTCTAAAATCAAGCGGCGTCAAGCAGAAAAAAAAGACACGATGTCGCATTTTTTTTCTGCTTGCCGAATGCAGCAGTCTGCCAGGATGGCAGACTGCAAATGTCCGCGCGAATTTAAATCTTTGTAACTCTTTCACGGCGTCTGTAGAAAAAAGACTGCGTCAAACCTCCGCCTGAATTGTCATTGCGAAATCCTTCCACTTTGCCTATTGAATAAAAAATGCCAGAAAACGCACGCGCTGAATTACTAATTGCGCAATTCCGCCTGCACTGCTTTGACATCAAGCGGAACTTTAACCGGCGGCTGCATGGATGTATCGCCTGTCATGGAGCGTATGCAGATAACTTTAAAACCGTTTTCTGCAAGAATTATTTCACGTTTTGTATGATTTGAGAACGGCTTTGGATAGGGGAATTCTGCGTCAATCGTGTATGTTCCCGGCTCTAAAAAAAACCTCAGTACCTGAGTATTGTCTGCTAAAAGCCTCCAGCAGCGGAGATCCGGATTGATAGTTTCCGAGACGGCCTTACCCATTCCCGCGCCTACCGCGCCGCTGACGAGAAATCCAAGCGGATTACCGCCGATACCAGCAGCTTTGTTTAATTCATCGCTCGCCACTTTTGCGGCTACTGCGGCAACTACAACCTTTGAGGCAATTGACGCAACATTCCTGCTTACAATTTTTTGATAATTCTGGTTGTAAAAAAGCTGCGTAGTCTGAGAAAAAGTGTCGAGCATGACGGTTCGTCCGATTTTATTGCCATTCAGGATAATGTGCAGCGGTAATGCGCCGAGGGGATCGCGCATACGGTACACCGGCACAGGATTTTCAGATTGTGATACCATTGCAATGAGCGTTGTGGTTGAAAGTCCTGCCCCTTGATTCATTACCGCGATCGCTATTCCTGCGCGCATTATATCGAGAAACGCCTGATCATTGGCAATTTTCCCGCGGGATGCCTTAACCGCAGATTTTCCTGCCTGGTTAATAATAAGAAGTTCAGCCATACCTTTTCGGTAAGGAACACGCTGAGCGGATTGGTTATAACTGAGTACATCCGTACGGTGAGTTTCGTATTTTTTCATTTCTGCTTCATCGCCGCTTTTTAGTGCGAGAACGTAACGATCGGAATTTATCTGAGTAAACTCCGGAAGCAGCGCGGAAATGTTATTATATTCTACACGCGCGTCATTGAAATTTTCAAGTTGTTCGGAAATAACCGCGTCGATATAGCGGGCGCAGATGTTCTGTTTGAATTCTGCATCAAAGAACTTCATATCACGCAGTTCATAGTTAAGACGGCGGAAATAACGTTTCGCGCTTTCAATATCGCCGAGCAGCAAATAATTGAGCGCGATATAAAACTTTATCTGCACCCGTTCAAAATTTTCGCCGATAAACGCATTTTTTGTATCGTTAAGCAGAAAAGCAGCGGCTGATTTACTTACACTTTTTACGGCCGCATCTGCCAGTGCTTCTGCCTCGCGCAGGGCGTTATTGCTGTTTTCGTAGGAACCCATCGTATGAAGTATTATTCCCGCTTCCATGAGGTATAACAAGCGGTCACGACTGCGTGCATTTTCGGCAAGCGGCCTTATTTCATTCACCGCCGATTCAAAGCGGAGACTATTAAAAAAGTTTTCGGTTTTGGAAAGTCTGGTAACATACGTGCGCGAAGCACATGACAAAATGCATGCAGCGCAGAAAATCAGAAAAATACGGCCGGTTCTGTTTTTTTTTTTGGATGAAATCTTTTTTTTTAAAGCCGGGGAGGAAGCTCATTTTACCAGATTACTTTATTTTGTTTGGCCAGTTTTTTTTGATATGTTTTCTTGTCGCCCCATAAAACAATTTGTGTTTCGACTGAGCGGAGTTCAGCATTGATAGTATGTTCCATAATACGATCGTTATTATTCCTGAACATATTTTCGGTGATTTCCATTTTTATAAAATAGTTCGGACTGGTCATATTTCCGGCGGAGAGGGTATTGCCGGCAAACCCGCTGAGATTAAACTGAAGTTCAGTAAGAGCAGCTTTTCTGTCTTCTGTCCGGACGGTAAAAATACCGAGCTTAGACAGATTTTGCACCAGAGCATTATCAAGTATCGCTACAGGTATTTGCTCAGTAGTGTCATTTTTAGTGGGGAGAAGAGCGACAAAAATATCTTTGATCACGCCTTTTTGGGAAAAAGAATTGTGAATTGCCTGACCAAAAAATTCAGCAGCCGCTTCCATTTCATGTCTTGACAGTGAACCTGTATCTGCAGTAAGACGGGTATCTTCTTTAAGAGTTTTTGATGTTGTCTTACAGGAAAAAAGCAATAACAAAGCGCTTACTGCGACTGCGGCAACTGAGTTACTTTTCATACATGTTCCTCCTTTGATGAGGTAATTATACTATGTTTTAATAGTTACACTTATAATTCTCAAAATTTGGATATGACCAAGTTGGTGGGACACGAATTCGATTTTCCAGCGCGGCTTCTTATTAGTTGTGTTGCTTTCTATAGCGAAGTGGGGGTTTCGCCGATAATTCAAAGCATCTCTGTTTAACAGTAGTGTTGCTCTAAATAGACAAGTGGAAGGGTTTCGCAATCGGTAATTCAGAGCAGTATTGTTTTCTATAGCAAAGTGGGATGATCTCGTAATCAGTAATTCTGGAGGCGACAGAGTTGCTGATTACGAGATTATTCCACGGTGCCTATTAAAAGAAATAAACCTCAGCCTGAATTGCCATTGCGAAACTCCTTCCACGGTGCCTATTGAGAAAAGACCGCCGGCAAACGTCCGCCTGAATTGCCATTGCGAAACCCTTTCACGGTGCCTGTAGAAAAAGACCACCAGATAACCTCCGCACTGGAAAATCGAATTTGTGTCCCTTTTAACTGTAGCTATTATAAAAAAATTGAGATTTCATAAATGTAACGGAATTTGACTTAAAGTCAAATTTTTATTACAATATGCATTGCGGATTATTCAGTCAGACAATATTAACAGGAAATCACTTAATGCATCCGGAAAGCCATCTTGATACAAAAAAAATCGAAAATCTAACCATACACAATTTCCAAAATCTGATTGATTACGTCCGGACGCACTCTGCTTTTTACAGACGCACCTTACCAAAAAATTGCCCGGTTACCTCACTTAAAAGTATTTCCGGAATTCCCTTTACTAAAAAAGAAGACCTTGCCTCGTTTTCTTCTGAATTCCTCTGCGTCCCGGCAGAGAAAATTACAGAGATATCCACCACAAGTGGTTCTACCGGCAAACCTCTTATTGTAAAAATGACCGAACACGATATTCAGCGGCTCGGAAAAAGTGAATTTCTCTGTTTCACCGGCGCCGGTGTACTGGCTTCAGATACGTTCCTCCTTGCGGTCACGCTTGATAAATGTTTTATTGCAGGGCTTGCCTATTATCTCGGTCTCAGGGAAATCGGCGCCGGTATTGTCCGCGTAGGACCCACTCAGCCGGAAATGCTTCTCAAAATGGCCATTGAAACCGGCGCGACCGGCATGGTTGGTGTGCCCTCATATTTTATCCGTGTAATGGAGTATGCGCTGCAGTCCGGTTTTCCGGTAAATGAACTCCTTATAAATAAACTCGTTATGATCGGGGAACCAATCAGAAACGCCGATCTCACGTTAAACAATATCGGCAAAAGACTTTTCGAGTTATGGCCTAATTGCGGTTTGTATTCTACCTTCGGTATGACCGAACTTCAGGGCGCATTCTGCGAATGTACCGCAATGTGCGGTAATCATATTCATCCCGAACAGTTTTATGTCGAAATTTTAGATGATAACGGCAATGTGCTCCCGCCTGAAACACCCGGTGAACTCACTGTCACCACATTCGGGATCGAAGGAATGCCGCTCATCCGCTACCGTACAGGAGATGTTACTTATTTAATTAATAAACCTTGTGCATGCGGCCTCCTGACCCCGCGGATAGGGCCGATTGTCGGCAGGAAAAGTCAGAAACTAAAAATAAAAGGCACAACCCTGTACCCGGGAGCAATCCTTAATGCAATGGATGAAATGGACTTTATCCTTGATTATGCAGTAATAATCACCGGAAATCTTGACCTCAGTGATGAAGTCGAAATCCGCTATTGTCTTAATAAAAACAGTATTGCGCGTACTTCATCACCCGCAGTGCCTCTCAATCCGGAAGAAGAAAAACGCCATCTCAATATAATTACTGAAAAACTGAAAAGCAATCTTAAAATCACACCGCGCTGTATTCCCGATACGGCCGAAGCCATTGATGCGCTGAAATCATCAGTCAGTCATAGAAAAAAAACAAGAATTATTGACAGACGAAAAAAATAAATTTTTATTGACTAATCGTATTTTTAAAGGTAAATTTATACCGTAAAACTACCCGGGCTATGTCCGGAATAAAATCAGGAAAAAAAAATGACAATTACTAATCATGAAGCTGCGGAATTAAATTCCGCACTTGAGAAAAAATGTCCTGCCGTACTGGCAATGCTTTCTGAACGCGGGAAAAACATCTATTTCCCCAAAAAAGGTATTTTATCCCAGTCGGCCGACGCAAAAGGAAAAAAAATTAATGCGACACTCGGTACTGCGGTTGAGGACGACGGAACACCCATGCGTCTTGGACCGGTATCTGAATTAGTGTCTCTTCCTCCGGAACAGGTGTTTCCGTATGCTCCGAGTTTCGGACATCCGCCGCTCCGTACCAAATGGCGCGAACTGATTTATTCTAAAAACCCCGGTCTGAATGGAATCGAAATATCTCAGCCTGTAGTGACATGCGCACTGACCCATGGTCTCAGTGTGTGCGGATATCTTTTTGCCGATCCGGGCACTGAAATTATCCTTCCTGATATTTTCTGGGATAACTACAGTCTTATTTTTGAAAACGGATACGGCGCCGCACTTAAAACATGGAATTTCTTCAATAATGGTGCAATCGATACCGAAGCACTGAAAAAAATCATTTCCGCAGATAAACACAAAAAAAAGGTTGTTCTTCTTAATTTTCCGAATAACCCCACCGGGTATACGCCCACACATGATGAAGCAAATACAATCTGCAGAATTTTAGCAGATTCTGCAGAGAAAGGAAATGCTATCACGGTTATTCTCGATGACGCATACATCGGTCTGGAATACGAACCGGGAATTATCACCGAATCGCTTTTTGCCCGGCTTTCTCACGCGCATGAAAATATACTCGCGGTGAAACTCGACGGTATCACAAAAGAAGACTATGCGTGGGGGTTCCGTGTTGGTTTTATAACCTTTGGAAATAAGGCTGCCGATAAAACCGCATACAGTGCCCTTGAAAATAAAGCCGGAGGTGCAGTGCGCGGAACGATTTCCAACGCGCCGCTGATTTCACAGTCATTAATTCTTAAAGCATTTACTCACTCTGAATACAGCCGGATAAAAAAAGAAAAGTACGCTATTCTGAAAAAAAGATATGATACAGTCCGTGAAACCCTTGCGCGGGAAACTGCGTACAAACAGTATTTTACCGCGCTGCCCTTTAACTCAGGATATTTTATGTGCGTTACACTCAAAAACGGCATAGACGGTGAAAAAGTCCGGAAAATTCTGCTTGACGAATATGACTGCGGCGTCATTAACATGGCCGGCGTCATCCGTGTGGCTTATTCAGCCATAGGCGACAAATCCATTGGGCCGCTTTTTAAAAATCTCTACGAAGCATGTAAAAAGGCCGAATAATAACAATAACTAATTTAATGCGGATATACAATTTATGATCATACAGATTGAGCCTTGGATAGACAAAGAGGAAATGGATGCGCTTGGGCGTGTAGTTGAAAGCACATTTGTTACCGAACACAAACTCACTGCTGAATTCGAAGCCGTGACCAGGCAGTTTACTCAAAGCGCGCACGCAATTTCAATCTGTAACGGCACAATGGCCTTATTCTGCTGCCTGCGCGCCATGGGCATCGGGCAGGGAGACGAGGTTATCGTACCCGATCTCACTTTTATTGCGACGGCAAATGCGGTAATTCTTGCAGGCGCGAAACCCGTTCTCTGCGATATTGACCCGAAAAGCCTCGGGATAGCGCCTGATAAAATTATTCCGCTTATCAACTCCCGTACAAAGGCGCTCTTGCCGGTCCATCTCTACGGATTTACCGCAGACATGCCTGCGGTAATGGATATTGCCCGTACCCACAAATTATTCGTTATTGAAGATGCCGCACAGGCAGTCGGTGTCCACCTCAATGAAAAACATGCAGGGACATTCGGCGACGCGGGGGTACTCTCGTATTACGGCAATAAAACAGTTACGTGCGGCGAAGGCGGCATTGTGCTCACCGGTAATGATCAGATCGCACGGGATGTATACCGTTTGAAAAATCACGGCCGCGACGCGAAAGGCGTTTTTATGCACGAACATATCGGTTTTAATTTTTCCTTTACTGAAATGCAGGCTGCAATCGGTCTAAGCCAGATGAAAAAACTTCCGCAAATAATCAAAAAGAAATCAGAAATTGATGCATACTACCGGCAATCTCTTTCGGGTAACGGCGATATTTCTTTTTATAATCCACCGCCGGGCTGTGAACCGGTGTCGTGGTTTACAAGCATCATTACCGGCTCATGCGACACGCTTGCCAAGCACCTCAAAAAAAACAATATACAAACCCGTCGTTTTTTTTATCCGCTGCATCTGCAGCCTTGCTACCGTAACAATCCCGGAAGTGCCGGCAATATTGACGGATCCTTTCCGGCAAGTACCGCGGCGTATGAAAATTCCTTATCACTCCCCTCTTCCTACGCGCTCACTACCGAACAGCAAAATACCGTAATTCAATCCATAAAAGATTTCTTTTAACAATACCAGTAACGAGTACCAGTGCATATTGTATTTAACTGTATTGATATTAAGCCCTCGTATGTCGGAGGAATAAACACTTTTACTCTCGGTCTTCTGGATGGATTTACCGCATGCGGCGCGGGGCACAACCACCTTCAGGTCAGTATTGCCGTTACAGAAAAAAACAAACATCTGTTTACCAGGTTTGAGCCCGCGTGCAGTCTCATCGTACTTACTCATAAAGCGGGCCGGCTGAAGGCTGCTCTGCGCTACTTCGTACTCGCGACTACTTCACAGCGGCTGTACTACCATTACTGCAGAATTGCCTACGCCGGCCTCGCCAGGATGCTGAACAAAACTGCGGATGCCGTGTATATTCCCACCACTGTACTCTTTCCTTACGGCCTTACCATTCCGACGCTCGTTTCAATGCACGATATTCAGCACGTGCATTTCCCGCATTTTTTTAATGTTATTCAGCTTATTTCCAGAATTATCACCTTCAGCATAACGACACGTCATACAACCATGTTTCAGGCAAGCAGTCAATTTTTAAAACATGACTTACTGAAAAATCTTCCGGGAATTGATGATTCAAAAGTAACGGTTATACGTGAAGGGGTTACCATCGGGGATTTTCAAAAAATAGACCGCGCGATTAATGTCCGGGAAATTTACGGTCTCGATGAATCATATCTTTTTTTTCCCGCGCAGTTATGGCCGCATAAAAATCATATTACCGTACTAAAAGCGCTTCTCATTCTTAAAAAAAAATACGGTCTGTGCATACAAATGGTCATGACCGGCCAGATTTTTTCCGCAGGAGAAGAAATATTTTCCTTCATAAAAGATAACCACCTCGACACCGTGCGCTATCTTGGGAAAGTCCCTTTTTCACATCTCGCGGCTTTATACCAGAATGCGCGCGCGTTTATTACCGCGGTACTGTATGAATCATCAAGCCTCCCCATACTCGAAGCCGCCGGAGCAGGTACGGCCATTCTTGCATCGGACACTCCGCCTAACCGCGAGATGTCCGAAGTTCTTTCCATAAATCTTTTTCCGCCGGAAGATGAAATCAGCCTCGCAGCGGTTTTGAATAATGTCTGGAACGATGATTCACTCCGCAGAAAGCAGATAGCAGCTAATAAAAAAGCAATTGAGTACTATGCCTGGAAAAATGTCGCAGCTGAGTATATCCGGCTAATTGAAAACATGATACAGAATGAAAAGTCCCGCAGTACTGTTCGTTTATAACCGCCCTGTCCATACCGCGCGCACTCTCCATGCGCTGGCTGCATGCAGCGGAGCCACCGAAACAGAATTATTTATTTTCTGTGACGCAGCAAAGAGTAAAAAAGACGAAAAAAATGTGCGTGCCGCTCAAAACGCCGCGCGCGGCGCGAGAGGATTTAAACGCGTTAATCTTACCATACAGGATAAAAATTACGGTCTCGCAGATTCCATCATAAACGGCATATCAGAAGTAATTACGCGGACTGGACAGATTATTGTACTTGAGGATGATATGCTCTGCGCACAGGGTTTTCTTTTATGGATGAACGCGGCTCTTGATCATTACCGGAATAACCCGCACGTACTTTCAGTTTCCAGCTGGCGGCCGGAATGTTCAATACCGGATGATTATCAGTTTTCATCAATTCTGTTTCCTGTACGCTCATCCTCATGGGGATGGGGAACATGGGATCATGTGTGGAAAACGGTCGATTGGGGCATGAAAGATTTCGGCAGTTTTCTCAAATCTAAGGAACGAATTCAGCAATTTTCAAACGCCGGACCGGACATGCTGTATATGCTGATGCGGCAATACCGCGGGGATATTAATTCGTGGTCAATTCGTTTTGATTATCACCATGCGCGGTTAAACGGATACTGCGCCTACTCAGCAGAAAACTTTATTACCAACATCGGGCTTGACGGCAGCGGCGTGCACTGTAAAAAAACAAAAATATCAAAAAAAATGAAAATTGTCTATGACCAATCCGCAGAAAATCCATCAGCCCCGCATGAGAAACCTTTTCAGGACACACCCGATAGAGTCAGTGAACATCTGCTCAGGCACGCATTTTATAAAAAAGCCGGTTTTTTCATGAAAAGGATGACCAGGCAGGCCGCCGGTTTTTATCTCCGGAAAACAACACGCCCGAAATCTATTGTCTCCCATTCCTGACACGGGAGTAATTATATCCGCGTACGGAAAAACAATCCGTAATCACCCCCGATGCGGTCAGATTGCTTTTTACCTCTGCTGCAGAAACCCACCATGGTCCCCATAATATATATTCCGCGTTGGTTTCATGGATCAGGCGGATTAACTCAGCTCCGTCAAACTGAGATAACGAAAGATAATGTTTTTTTAAATCGGGCAGAAACATTAAATACTGATATCCGGTAATAATTTTTCCGTTGACAGGTTTATCCCGATGGAAAGAGTATAGCGCCTGATTCAGTTCTCTATCACCTACATTCATCAGCTCCTGCTGTTCAATAGCCATGAGCTTTTTATCAGGAAGCGTGAAAAAATTAATGATGAACAGAAACACCGTAAGAATTATAAAAAGATACACCAGCCGGACTTTCAATAAAAAAGTATTGAATTGCTGCGGCAGCGGAGGCGGGACATCCTTCATATGCGGCGAATACCCGAAAAATGAACTTTTTTTTTTAAGTACATTCTGAAAAAATATCCTGATTCCGTGCGCACCGGTAAAAGAAAGAAGAGGAATGATCACCGCAAGATTTTGAAAATTTGCATTGAAGGTAAATGCCCATATCAGCAGATACGGCGCGGTAAAAAAAAGTGTGAGCTTTCCCGGTTGGGGATGCCGCAGACCCATTATCAGAAAGAATAATCCAAGAACAAGGCTTACCCGGTAAGAAAAAGATTTTTTATATTCAAGAGCGCGTCTGATAAGTTCTCCGATTTCCGCGATAATATTTGTAAAGGAAAAATTGATATCTGAAGAAATATTCATCAGCTCGCTGGAATCAAAACCCCTGATTATTTGTACTTCTTTGTACGCATACCAGGCGCCGGTAGTTAAAAGCATAATCACACCGGCAGAAATAATTACTTCAATTTTTTTTTTGTAAGATATTTTTTTACGATGGTTGATCAGATAATATACCAGCCCGCATGAAATAACCACTAACGAATAAGTACCGGTTTGCTTGGTGAGCGCTGCCGTATTCGCAAAGATTAAACTGAATAACAGGTACCGCCGTTCCAGCTTTCTGCTCACCGCTTCAAGAAAATAAAATACCGCAAGACATGTAAAAAAAGTGACCGCAATGTCGGCGAAGCCGCCGGTGAGAAAATCGGGCGGAAATATTAAACGAAGAGTAAAGCCGCTGAAAATACTTACGAGAAGATACAGCGGACTGGCATGCTCGATGCCGCGGTCTGCCCAGAAAAGTACCAGCATCAGCGGAAAAAGCGGCATTACCGCTTTCGCGAACTGCTGTATACGGCCGGTATTCATTATTACATACGTCAGCGACCAGTTTGCGGGGACAACCTGAGGGAAATGCCAGGTAAAACGGGGCAGATGATTACCGGCCCAGTCCAGCGCCCAGCGGTTCCAGGAGGCTAATGAATTCCAATGAAGAAAAACTGTACCGATATTTTGTATAAAAAGATACACATAGTAACAAACGGTCAGCGCGGTGAGCATAAGCAGCAGCTTGTACACAACCGGTCCTCCGGTCATGGTAAGCATGTTCCGGCGGATTTCTGAGGTAATACGTTCAAGCGCGGCGCTGTTCTGCAGAGCCCGTATCAGAAAAACCAGTACCACAATAAGCTCTGCAGCGATTATCATATACATAACAGGCGCAGTGTATATGCCGAATAGAGTCAGTCCGAGTACGAGCAGATAATTGATTCCGAGACTGAATGCAAATGAATGAGTAAGTATAAATAGGACACGGATACGGTTCAGTTTAAAAAAAATTAAAACTAAAAAGCCGGGCAAAAAGGTGATTTGTAAAAATGCGAGAATACCGAGGAGAAACATGGTGATTGACTTATAAATTTATTAAAATAAATTCAGAGGCAGTTAAAACTTTTATATCACCTCTTTTAAAATCTCTGGAATTACGGGTTAGAATAATATCTACATTATTTTCTTTGCATGTTTCATATTGAATTGAATCTTCAAAATCACGTAATTTACAGGTAAAAGCTTTAATCATTGCATTGTTAGTTGTTGGCAAAATTTTAATAATACGATTTAAACTGTTGAGTGTTTTTACTGCATCTTTTTTTTTATTAATATCATTTAAAATATAAAATACATTAGAGAAAACAACAGAGGTCGAATATGCCGTCAGCTTGTTTTTTTCAAAATGGTTAAATAATACTTCTGCATCATCTGAAAAAGGTTTACGATCTAAAAGGAAATCTAAAATTATATCAGAATCAATAAAAATTTTATTATTCATAAATAACGGTTTTTAAGCGCTTTAATTAAAATTTTATTATCATCAATATTATAATTAATTTTATACCATCCTTTCAGGTTTGATATTTTACTTTTTTTTGAAGCATTATTGATTTTAAAATTAATTATCGATTTAAAATAGTTTTCAACCATTTTTGAAAGACTTATGTGTTTTTTAGCGGCAAGGTCTTTTGCATAATTAATAATTTGATTATCCATACTTAATGTTAATTTAGTATTCATTTAATGTCCTTACGTATAATTATAATATTAACTATACGTGAAGTCAAATTAGAAAATTCACGCGATTATTCAGACTTTACCTCGATCACAGAACTACCAATGCAAAAATGCAGAAATTTTACAGCAACCGGTTTTCTCTTAAACTGCTGATTTACTTGTAATATACGCTTTCAGTATTTTTTTCTTTTCATGCTCATTATGTTCCGGGACCAGAAACTCCAGCTCGCGAAATATTTGAAAACCTGTTTTTTTTGTGTATTCCAGTATCTGCCCGTAACTATGACGATACATCTTATGACATGAGCCGGCATGTTCAACTTCGAACATGGCCTTTTCATCATTTTTTCTGTCAGCAACGATGAATCCAAAGATGCCTTTGTCTTTGAGAATTCTGGCTGCTTCTGAAAAAACAGGTTCAATATTGTCAAAATGATTCAGAACGCCTACGCATATTGCGTGATTAATTGAAGACTCACCATAAGGATAAGGCGTTTTGGTCAGGTCTTGAATTTTCAATTCCTCAGAAATTCCCTTATTCCTGCAAACCGCAAGCATTTCCGATGACATATCCATGCCATAGACTTTCAAACCGGCTTTATGGAAAAGTAGTGAACCAAGTCCGGTACCAATCCCGATATCGAGAATCGATTGTCCTGCCTCAACATAACCAAAAGAAAGCCCGAAGATTACATTAGGACCGTTCCAACGGTGCGTTTCTTTGTCTTTATCGTATTGTTCTGCCATTCTTCCGCATTTCTCCGCAAGTGATTCACTTGTAACTTTATCAGTATTCATTTCTCCTCCTGTTTACACATCGCCCTGGCTTTTAAATCTTCCGGCATTTTTTCTATTGCATAGCGCAAAGCAGTACGCGGCATTACTGCTTTTTTTTTTATAACGTAATCAAATACTTCTTTTTGATGCGCCTGACTGGCGGATTTCAGCATCCATCCGTATCCCTTTTGAACCAAATCATCATCATCCGTAAGAAGGCTATCTGCGATTTTAAAAATATCCCTGAGGAATTTACCATTTCTGGCGGGAATAATCAACGTAACTGCAGATGCTCTTTTTATCCAGCGGTTTTCGGAACGTGTCCAGTTTTTCAAGTTTTCAAGAAATGCAGGATACATTTCAACAAATGCAGCCAGGGTGTGATTACATAAGGTATCGCAGGATGCCCAATTAGAAACATAATTTTTCACCCATTTTTCAAAAACCATAAAATCTGACGAGTCGAATATTTTTCTGATAAGAAAAGAAAAATGACAGGCAATAAATGACTCTTCCATATAATCAGACTGCCATAAATCATCACATAATGCGAAAACGTTGTTTTTTGGCATAGCCAAAATTTCGTCGTCATGTTGTTCGGCAATTTTTGTAACCAGCGCGGTTTTAACACCATAGATCTTTACTTTTTCCTTAAAATATTTTTGACCCGTGGCTTTTGTACGCGAATCAATATTTTGCTTTAACTCTTTCCTGATTTTAAGTAATATATTTTCCATATTCTCTCTTTTACCTATTCCCTCGCTTGAACAAATAGCTTCAGCATGTCTTTCACTTCTTCATTATTATTGATCCCGTGTAAAATTATACCATATTTATCTGCACCTTCCTGTGCTGATGTGTTGTAGAATAAATAATCTGATATAAAAAAAATTAAAAAAGCACCATCGTACCGACCGTCACCATAAACCCGAGTTCTTTCGCGGCGAGACGGTACACCGCGTCAGGACCAAGGGAAGTAACCGAAGGACTACCGACGGATGAAGCGGGCGGGGCTTTTTTAAGCTCGCTGTCGCGGATGATATATGTGTATGATGTTGCGTTCTGCCTGTTATATACATCCATAAAACTTACGTATGTGGTGGTAAGGACTTTTGGTTTGCGGATATTAATCAGAGAAAACGGTGAAACCGGCAGAGTGATTTT
>Ga0180007_10004474_pt1 | contig 14801 bp, 9 predicted proteins | sample MM_PC_MetaG_FD_121122 | JGI IMG/M metagenome (GOLD analysis project Ga0180007, IMG submission 121122) | Groundwater microbial communities from the Aspo Hard Rock Laboratory (HRL) deep subsurface site, Sweden - MM_PC_MetaG | ecosystem: Environmental > Aquatic > Deep subsurface > Groundwater... | reverse complement strand
GATATTGTTGTTTTAGATTTCAGATCATTATATCCATCAATCATTACTGCACATAATATCGGACCAGAATCACTTTATTGTAAATGTTGTAAAGATGATTATGGTACAAGAAAAGAAAATGAAAATCAAGATGACAATTTAGAAGATAATTTGGATAAGGATGGAATTAACTTAAGTGCTCATGTGCCTGATCGAGACGAATACTGGTTCTGTAAGAAAGATAAAGAGTTTATTCCAGAAGTATTAGAACGTCTTGTTCTAAGAAGAGTTGACATCAAACGACTTATCAAAGAGATGAAAGCAAAAGGTGAAGATACTAAAATCATGGAAGCTAGATCTTACGCTCTCAAGATTTTGGCTAACAGTTTTTATGGTTATCTTGGATTTTTTGGTGCTAGGTGGTATTGTATAGAATGTGCCAGATCAACTACTGCCTATGCTCGTCACTACATCCAACAGACTATCAAAAAAGCTGAAGAGAAAGGGTTTCAAGTAATTTACGGTGATACTGATTCTCTTTTTATCATACTTGGGGACAAACTGTTAGATAAAGCGTTAGAATTCAAGAGCGAGATTAATTATGATCTTCCCGGTTACATGGAACTTGAATTTGAAGGACATTTTCCTAAAGGTATTTTTGTAGCAATCAAAGGTACAGAAAAAGGTGCAAAGAAAAAGTATGCACTTATCGATAAAGATAATAAACTAAAAATTACTGGTTTTGAAACTGTCCGAAGAAATTGGAGTGCTATGGCAAAAGATGTTCAGGAAAATGTGCTTAGACTTGTTCTTCAGGACAAAGTAACAGAAGCTGTAGAATATGTACAGGGCGTAATTCAAGACCTGAATAAAGGCAAAATTAAACTGAACAAACTTATTATAAAAACTCAGATCACTAAAGACCTTTCTTCTTATTCAAATGTTGGCCCGCACGTGGCAGTTGCACTGAGAATGAAAAATCAAGGTATAGACATTGTCCCTGGTACTTTAGTAGAATACATAATTGCTAAAGGTTCTGGTTTGATTAGAGAACGAGCAAAACTTCCTGGAGAGCTGAAACAAGGAGAATATGATCAGGACTATTATTTGAAGAATCAATTAATACCAGCAGTTTCTAGCATTTTTGCCGTTCTGAAGATTAAAGAAGAAGATTTGTTCAAGAAAGGTGGCCAGACTAGTTTAGGCAATTTTGGTTAAACTTAGTAATACATTACTTTTTCTTAAATCAAAACAACAAACTTTTTAATATCCACCTCACTACCCTTATTTATGAAAGTTGGGGGACAGGCAGTAGTGGAAGGAGTAATGATGCGAAATAAAGACCGATTTGCTGTTGCTGTCCGTGCTCAAGATAAAAAAATTAAAATTCTTAGGAAGAAAAATACTAAATATCCAAAATTCTTTTCATACTTCTTTATTAGAGGTATCATTGGGCTTTTCTTTACCCTATATGATGGTATCAAGGCTTTAATCTGGAGCAGTAACCAACAGTTGGAGAAGGATGATAAGATTACTACTAAAGAAATAATTTTAACAATAGCTTTCTCACTAATTTTTACTGTAATCATATTTGTTGCCATACCTTTCTTTTCAGCAAGATGGATTCAGTCGGATGGTTTTTGGTTCGACGTTCTTGACGGCGTCTTTCGCCTTGCACTTTTCATAATTTATCTAAGTGTAATCTCTTTGATGAAAGATGTAAAGACTTTGTTCCAGTACCATGGTGCTGAACATAAGGTGATTAACTGTTATGAAAGTAAACAGAAACTTAATGTAGTTAATGCTAAACATTGTTCTAGGTTTAATCCACGCTGCGGAACATCTTTTGTACTTTTAGTGATGCTGATAGCAATTGTACTTTTTACTTTGATCCCGGGGGGTTTAGTTGCAAAACTGTTAGGAAGAATACTTCTTATTCCAATAATTGCCGGAATTGCTTATGAATTAGTAAAGTTAAGTGACAAGTACTGTAACAATATTTTGGTTAGAATTGTAGTGGCTCCAGGATTGTGGTTGCAGAGGATTACTACTAAAGAACCTGACGAGAAACAGCTCATGGTAGCAATAAGGTCTCTAGAAGCAGTGATTGAAGATTAACCCAACACCTGACTGCAATGCTCCAACTTCTCCACACGAATAAGATTGTTGACAAAACTCTCAATCTTGCTTTCGTGAGATACAATAATGATCTGTCCTAATCCTAACTTGTCAATCAAATCTCTGACCTTGTCCAACTGCTCCGAACTAAACCCGTCAGTTGGTTCATCTAAGATCAGCAGATCTTTTGTCTTGATTTCATGAATTACATCATTGATAACTTTATTCAAAGCCAACCTATATGACAACGAAACTGCGGTTTTCTCACCACCACTAAGATGATTAAAAGAAATTTCATAATTGTTCTGTTCAACTATTGGTGTGAAAGAATCGTCCAGCCGAGCAGAAATTTCATGATCTTCTACCAGTACACTGAACCATTCTTGGAATAACATATTGAAATGGTGGTAAATTTTACCTAAAATTTCTTTTTCAATGGTATAAGTTAATCTCATAAAGTAATTATTAATCCAATTATAGATCTCTTGTTTTCTGACAAGTTTACTTTTATCTTCAATCAACTTGTCCAGCTCTTCCCGAACTTGTACTAACTCACGATTCAAATGAACTTGGCTGGTTTTAAGTTTGGTCTCTTCTAAAGAAAACTCTTTTTCTTTAATAACTAAGCTTTCAAGCTTTTGTTTATTTTCAAGAATAATTTGTTCTAACAGTTCTCTGTTTGGATATGCTTGTAACTCTTTAGATAATCTTTCAGACTCATGCTTAATCAGGTCTAACTTTTGTAGGGATTCTTTTTCATCTTTAACTAAATCTGATAACTGTTTTTCTAACTCTTGTTTAAGTAAAATCTTATCTCTCAGTTCTCCTAGCTGCAATAGCCGATTATTTATCCTTTTCAAATTAATTTCAGCATCATTTTCAAAGCTATTTAATTTTCCCATCAATTGATTATTTATCACAACCAAACTGCGCAATTCCTCACGTTTATCTTTCTCTTTCAACTGTTGTTCCTGAAGATGTTTGATTTCCATATTCACTTGCTTAAGTTCCAATTCAGCTTTTTGGATGATTTCCAACTTTTTTAATAATTCCATCTGTTGCACTTTTATTGAAGATTCCTTTTCACGCAAATCAAGAAGAATTTGTTCAGAAGTTTCAATTTTCTTATCCTCCTGCAAACTAATCTTTTCCTTATAATCCAAACTTAACTCTTGCTGACAAGTTGGGCATTGTTCAAGACTAATAACTGTTTCTCTCAAATTGTGAGCTTCTTTCTGTAAAGTTAAATTTTTAACGATGAGATCTCTCGTTTTTTGATTAAGTAATACTAACTGCTCATGCCTTACTTGTTTATCATCTTTAACTTTTATCAGATTTTCAAATTCACTTTTCCTATGTTCTAACATTGCTATCTTTTCCGGAGAATTATGTAACAACTTTATCTCGTTTTGCAAATAAACAATTTTTTCTTGACAATTTTTAATCCGTTCATTAAGTTTTGTCTTATCTTGTAAAAAACTGGTTTTCTCAGTTTCTAATTTAACAATTTCTCTTTTAACAGAATCTTTATCTAGCTGAGAACCTAAAAAGAGCTCTTTCAGTTGTAAATTAATTTTTTCTTTTTTAATACTCCACTGTTCTTTCCTTTCATTCAATTCCTTCTCTAACAACAAGTTCTGTTTTAATTTATTTCCAAGTTCAACGATTGTTTTACTTTTATTTTCTTCAGTTTGTAACTGTTTATTGACCTCAGTAATTTCAGCAATCAATTTTCCTTTTTCTGGTAACAGCTTACCAAGCTGTAAATTTAATTCTTCTACATCTTGGTTTAGAATCTTAACTTTTTCTTGCAAATTAGATATTGGTTCAATTCTAGTTTCTAGAACAGTAAGTTCTTTTCTAAATTTTCGTAAATATCCAATAAGATTTTCTCTGACAGTTTTGTACTTGTCAATATTGAAGATCTTTCGTAGAATATCTAATCTATTTTCAGGACTATCTTGCAGAATAAGTTTCATTTCTTCTTGTGGGCAATATACAGTATACCTAAACACATAATTTTTGCCTTTAGTAACTAAATCATCAGGGTAACCTAACAGTTTAATAATTTCAGATTTAAGTTCTAAAGGAGTTAATTCTCTTTTTTGCTGATTAATTATTATATGACCATTACCCTGTTTGATAATGTTAGAGTCACGTTTAAGTGTTCGTTTGATACAAATTTCGTTACCATCCAACACAAAATTAAGTTCAACATAAGCATTATTTGTACCTTTCCTAAGCAAAGAGTCTGCACTTAGTTCTGTTCGAGAAGCTCCAAATAAGGCAAATTCGGTTGCTAGCAGAATTGACGATTTACCAGAACCAATATCACCTGAAAGTAAAGTTGTACCTTCTGGAAAATCAACTACTTGGTGCTGATAAGAGCGAATATTTTCTAATTGTAGTCGTTTCAGGTACATATTAAATTAAAGAGAATGATGGAAAGTAAATCACCAATTTCCCCCTCAAATCAAAAATTGTTTACTTTTTCTTTGAAGCAGCTTTTTCAGTTTTTGTTTTAACCGTTTTCTTATTAACTGGACTTTTATTAACAGTTTTAGTCACCGGCTTAGCTTTAGGTGCAGTTTTAATACTAACTGTTTTATTTTCACTTTTATCAGGTGTTTTATTCTCAGTTTTTGGTTTATCTTGTTTAGATTCTTTAGTGACCAACAAGTAAATTATTGGTAAAATTCCTGCAGTGTTAAAGATCAGTATTATAATGAACCATACTAAATCTTTTCTAGTACCTGCCCGCCATAATGCCAAACCTTTCCAGATAAGTGACCAAACACTTAACAATAGTAATAATCCTACAAATAATCCTAAATTTTGATATATGAAATATGGTGTTGCCATTTTTAGACCTCCTGCTTGATAATAAAATTTTGTTAGTTCTTTCTTTTATTAATCTTTTTAGCTTAGAGTATATATTCTGAAATAATATGCTGAAAAAGAAATAACTCTTTAACTTTTATTAGAAATAAACTATTAATTTTTATTGGTCTTTTTTATCTTCTTAGAACTGTTTTTCTTAACCTTACTTTTCTTTTTCTCTCTATTTTTGTGATGATTCATTTTTTTACCAAACCTTGATTTGGTCAATAATCTTAACATTCTGGCACCGAATTTCAAAAATTTAGCAAATTTACCTGTTCTGGAAGCAACGGCAATTCCTTTTCTGATTTCTAGTGTTTCATGAAATATAGCTTGTCCAACACCAACTTCTCTACTTAGCAGGAAAATCGCTCTGATACTATTTATCAAGTTAAAAAATAGCATAAAAGGGAAGACTGCTAAAATATCTAACCAGTAGTTCTTGAAGAAGTACATGGTAGTGTTACACTTTTTAGCGATAAATATTAGATCAACTACAAATATAGCAATAATCAAGTAATCCGCAATCATTAAACTTAATTCATAAGCATGATTTTCGTTGTGATAGGCTAGTTCTAGTATAACAATAATTAATAACAATGCTAAGGCAAAGGGTATTAATCTGGCATTATAATGTTCAACTTTTTCCCAAAATGTTTTAGGTTTCTTGTGATCTTTCATAAGCCAAGTTACATTTTTCAGTTTGTCTATATCTTTGACTTTACTTTTTTCGTTTTTATTTTTCTTCTGATTCTTCATAGCACTTCTACTTTTATCTACCTTTATACTTTTAGAATTAACTTTACTAACCTTTTTAGCATCTTTCACTTCTCTTTTTTTGGCTTTAGCCATAATCTAAAGTAATAATTTAAGGTATAAAAATGCTTCGGATAAGTTACCTTTAAATAACAAAACTTCTTACTTAAGTAAAGAATAATAAGGTTTTTAGATGGCAGGGTTAAAAAAAGTATTAGGTTTTCCAGCAATTCTTTTAATTACAATTAACTCTATCATGGGTACTGGAATATTCTTCCTGCCAGCAGTAGGTGCAAAAGTTGCCGGACCAGCATCTATAATCGCTTGGGTGATTCTTTCTATCGTCTCTATATACATTGCAATGGTGTTTGGCGAACTGTCTTCAATGTTTCCTAAAGCGGGAGGAATTTACGAATTTTGTAAACAAGCATACGGGAGGTTTTTCTCGTTCATTATTGGTTGGATGACTATCATTGCTGGTAACGTTACTATCGCCATGCTGGTAGTGGGAGCTATCCAATATTTAATTCCGACTGGTTCACCATTATTAAAAATTGGCAGTTCATTATTATTCATTTTTGCATTCAATTATATTGCTTTCAAGGGTATGAAAACTTCAGCAGTAATGTTAGTAACATTTGCATTCATAACTTTATTTACTGTTCTTTCTTTAGCGATTCCTGGGTTGTGGAAGTTTAGTGCTGGAAATTTCACACCTTTCTTTGTATTTCCTTATTCAACGATTGCTCTTGCGATTTTCTTGATTGCAGAAACATTTTTTGGTTGGGAGACCGCTACATTTTTGGCAGAAGAAACTAAAGATGGGCAAAAGGTTATGCCCAAAGCTTTGATTTATGGAACAATAATAATTGCAGCAATTTGTTTAATTTCTGTAATCTCATCATTAGCAATAATTCCATGGCAAGTGTTTGGCGAGTCATCGACACCCTTAACAGATTTGGCTAATGTCAATTATGGCGTTCATGCCGGACCAGTATTTACTATTTTGGTTTATCTGGCAATCATTGGATCAGTTGCAGGTTGGATTGTTTCTGCACCACGACTTTTACTTGCAATGGCAAAAGATAAACTATTCATAGCACAGTTCGCTAAGATTCATCCCAAAAATGGAACTCCTCATATTGCAATCTTGTTTCAAACAGTTTTGTCAACAATTTTAGTTATTGTTGGTGCGGGTTCATATCAAACTTTGCTTGAACTTCTGTTACCAATGGTATTGATAATGTATTCTTTTGTACTTCTCAGTGTTGTGATTTTGAGATACAAGATGCCTAATAAAAAAAGATATTTTTGGACACCGTTCGGTAAGATTGGACCAATAATTGTAACTTTGTTTATTTTCTTCTTAGTTGGAATGTGGTTATGGCAAAGTCATGGTGCGTTAGATATCTTAAGTATTGCAGTTTCACTGATCCTTTTAGGAATACCTGTATATTTCTTATTGGAAATGTATTATGATCCAAAAGCTATCAGGATGGTAACTGAAAGATTATCGTACATCTTAATACTATTTGAACATATTCTTTACCCAATTAGTCTAAAGAGAAAATTATTATTGATGACTGGTGACTTGAAAAACAAAACAGTCCTTGAGTACGGCTGTGGTGTGGGAACATTAACGCGAAAGTTAGCAAAATTGACTTTGCCAAACGGCAAAGTTTATGCCACAGACTTTGCTGAACATAATGTTTCTATAGTTTCTAAAAATATGAAAAAGCACAAACACGTTACTGTGTTTCATCATGAGCACTTGCACAATTTTAAGATTAAACAAAAGTTACCAAAATTTGATGTGGTAGTATCTAATGGTGTATTAAGTTATGTGCAAAAACCAATCACTGTTCTAAAAAGTATTGGTCAGAACATGAAAAAAGATGGCAGGATAGTTTTCTTAGATTATGATAAATTCTTCTTTTTCATTCCGAATGTTATTTGGATTAGTGATGAAACTAAACTTAAGAACATTTTCAAAAAAGCAGGATTTGATGTTAACATCAGTAAAAAGCGTAGCTTGTTCTGGACATATGTGTTTATCTCTGGCGAGAAGGTTTAGAACTATTTTTTCTTACTTTTAACAGGCTTCTTAACTGTTTTATTTTTAGCCACTTTATTCACTACCGGTTTCGTTTTAGCAGGAGCTTTTTTACCTGTAACTTTTTTATTCTCTTTCTTAGAACTAGGCTTTTTCACTTTTTTCTTATCTTCAGCTTTCTTAAGAGCGTCTTTCTCTACTTTTGCTGTTTTCTTTCCTAAAGCATTAACCCTTTTCTCAAGTTCTTTCAGATCTTCAAGAATATCAGAAGCAATGAAACTATAACCTTTCTTTTTCTTTAACAATAAATCTCCAAAATAACCATTAATGTATGCGCCAGCTACTGCACTTTTGAACATATCTTTAGTTTTTCCTAAAAATCCTAAAACTAAACCAGCTAGAACATCTCCAGTACCAGCTTTAGTCATTCCTTGATTGCCAGTTCTATTAAAAGCAACTTTATTTTTAGAAATAATGATGTCTGTTGCACCTTTTACTAACAAAACATTGTTATTCTGTAAAAAATACCTCAAATTACCTTGTAGAATATCTGCCTTTTCTTTGGCATTAGATTCACGTAATTTTGGTAGCAAGAAATCCTTTCCACTATTGATTAACATAATTTCCAACTCTTTTTCATGAGGAGTAATAATACTGTTCTTAAAATCCTTGAATGAAGCTGATTTCAAAGCGTCAGCATCAATAACCTTTAAACCTTGAAATTTCCTGATAAATGTTTGACAAAACTTGTCTGAACTGCGAGTTAAACCATTTCCAATTAATACTGCATCATAACGATCACCAAATTTAGCTAACTCTTTTGCATTCTTAATGTTAAGAGTGCCACTTTTAACTTTGTGAGTAATTAAATCTAAAGAAAGTTGGTTTAATGCCCAGGCAACTTTTTCTGGAGCAGCGATAGTTACGGAATCACAACCTGCACGTAAAGCTGCTAATCCTGCTAATGCTGGGGCAGTAACATAATCTTCGGATCCACCAACGATTAAAACATAACCGTTTTCTCCTTTATGGGACGTTTTTTTACGTTCCATTAATTTTTTTATTTGATTTAAGTTCATTTTTTAACTATTTTTTAAATCCCCGTTAATGGCAGGTTCAAAATTTGGGGCGTATATTTAAAGGAAGGCTATTTTTTAGCTTTATATAGTTTTGTAGTAATTATAAGGTAGGAAAAAGCTGGGACTTACCTATTTCTGTTGAATTTTCCTTTACGGGTCCTTGAGAAAAACTTTTAAAGCTGTTAAGTTCTTCCTTAGATCATGGCCCTGTAGCTTAGTTCGGTGGAGCGCTGCTCTTATATGGGTACGTTTCAAACAATTGACATAGAAATGTGTCAGAAGTCAAGCAGAGGTCTCGGGTTCAAAAGCCTGTAAAGGTCTGAAAGTCCCGACAGGGCCATTTTTTATTTGTAAAAGTTTAATGGTGAGTATCAATTTGTAAGAATCAATAACTGAATTAGTAATAATCAACAGCATAAGCAACAGCAATAAACAATAACAACAAACAATAAACAACAATAAATTTATTAATCACTAACTTTTCACAAGTAAAAATTGCGCGGTGGTAGTATAGTGGTCTAGTATACGGCGTTGCCAAGCAATCATTTGCTGCAGAAACGCTGTGACCCGGGTTCAAACCCCGGCCGCCGCACTTTAATCCCCTCCTTAGTTTAGTGGCTAGAACGCTCGGCTGTAGAAGTCGTTTTGAAATGTGATTTTCACTGGAATGATAAACGACCAGCCTGTAGTCACCGAGATATCCCCGGTTCAAATCCGGGAGGAGGGATTTATTTTTTCCATTTTTCCTGTTTAAATATTGCTCAAACAGCCGAAAACCGCAAATTTCACCCTTTTTCCCGAAAGCTTTATAAATAGGGCGTTGTCTTACGCAAAAGATGTGGCAGGGGCTTAGTTTCTAGAATTGGAAGTATAATTCTTAGCAACAGCTCCGTAAAAGTTCACATAAAAATAATCATAATCAAAGCTGCCCCGGTAGTGTAACGGTTTATCATGGAGCCCTGTCGAGCATAAAATCGCAGATAGGCTCCGACCCGGGTTCGACTCCCGGCCGGGGCGTTCCGAAAGGAGATACCATGGGCCGGTAGCTTAGCTTGGAAGAGCGCCTGACTTTTAATCAAGCTCATTGCGAGCGAAAAGCAATCAGGCGGTCGAGGGTTCAAATCCCTTCCGGCCCGCTAACAGCGGCAAGGAATGTTACGAAAATTGTGTATTTTCGTTATCTTCCGAACCGCTTTTTATATTCGAGGTAAACAAATAATGCCAACAAAAGCCAAAGAAGTAATCATTTTTAAGGAACATAAGCTATGCCCTGATCATAAAGTTCTCAGTGATAAGGAAAAAGAAGGTTTATTAGAGAATTATCACATTTCTATTGCAGAATTACCAAAAATTATCAAAGACGATCCAGCAATTGTTGGTTTTAATCTAAAATCTGGTGACATAATAAAAATCACTCGTAAGAGTAAAAGTGCCGGAACAGCTATATTTTATAGGGTGGTAATAAATGGATAGATCTATCTTAGTTGAAAAATATTTTGAAGAGAAGAAATTTGTAGAAAGTAATATTCAATCTTTTAATAATTTCATTGAACAAGGTTTAAAAGAAGTTGTTGAGGAAAATAAAGAAGCTGAACCTAGCATAATCCCCCATAACATTGAATCTTTCAAAATTCGGTTCGGGAAAATTCAAGTTGGTAAGCCACAAGTAATTGAAGCAGATGGTAGTAAGCGACCAATTTTTCCTAGTGAAGCACGGTTAAGAAAAATTTCTTACTCAGCCCCAATATATTTGGAAGTTAGCACTTACATTAACGATATTCAAAGAGAAAATTTTTTGGCAGACGTTGGTAAATTGCCCATCATGTTAAGAAGTAAACATTGTAACTTACATGCTATGGCCCGTGAAGATTTAATTAAACACGGTGAAGACCCTACTGACCCTGGTGGTTATTTCATCATTAACGGTACTGAAAAAGTTTTAGTAACCATTGAAGACCTTGCAGCTAACAATTTTTTAGTTGAACAAAGTGCTGGCAAATTTTTAGGAAGATTATTTTCTGCAGCGGGATCTTACAAAATTCCACATGAATTTGAACTTAAGAAAGGTTTCTATAACATTTCTTTTACTAGGATAAAAAATGCACCCATTATTGTTGTATTGAAAGCATTAGGAATGTTAAAAGATGAAGAAATTATGAAATCTGTATCTCCAGATCATATGTACGATGAAGTTTTACTTAACCTGTTTGAGTTTACTGACATTAAAAACTCTGAAGATGCTTTAGACTATCTGGCTAGAAAAAGCGGGTTCACTCAAACCAAAGAAATTAGAGTAGAAAGAACACAAGAAACTGTAGACAAATTCTTGTTCCCACACATTGGGATGGATAAATCTGCACGAGCAATTAAAGCTCAGAACTTGTGTAAAATGTTAAAGAAATTTATCCAAGTAAGTAAAGGAGAAAGGCCAGAAGATGATAAGGATCATTACATGAATAAGCGATTAAGAATGAGTGGAGATTTATTGTTAGACCTGTTCAGGATGAACTTTAAAATTTTGGTGGGAGATATTCTTTACAATTTCCAGAGAATCATTAAACGTGGTAAGTTGCCATCCATCAGAGTAATTATCAGGGAGAAATTGTTGACTTCAAGAATTTATTCTTCTATGGCAACTGGTGAGTGGGTTGGCGGTCGTCAAGGGGTTTCACAACGTATTGACAGATCTAACTATTTAGCAATGTTATCTCATTTACAGAAAGTTAACAGTCCTTTATCAAGCTCACAAGAGAACTTTGATGCTAGGGCATTACATTGTACTCATATTGGTAGGTTATGTCCAATTGAAACTCCTGAAGGTTCGCCTATTGGACTTAGAAAAAATTTGGCAATGTTATGTTCAATCTCGCAAAAAACTGACGAGAATGAACTTTTAGAAAAAGTCAAAACATTAAATTTGAAAGAAGTTTAATTCAAAGGTTAATCAAAAATAAAAATGGCAGATACTGAAATTTACATGAACAGCAAATTCATTGGCACCGTAGAAGATGCTGCTTTATTTGTAGAAGATTTTAAGGACCAGAGAAGAAAAGGTTCAATTTCTGAACAAGCAAATATTTTCTACGACGCGACTAATAAAGAAATTCGTATAAATTCTCAAGAAGGAAGAGCATTACGACCTTTAATCATAGTTAAAGATGGCATACCTTTGCTTACCGAGAAACATTTAGAACAATTAGGTGCGGGAGAAATTAGCTGGCATGATTTAGTTAGACAGGGCGTTATTGAATATTTGGATGCTTCTGAAGAGGAAAGTGCTTTAGTTGCTTATGATGACAATCAATTAACTGAACAGCATACACATGTAGAGATTACTCCTGGCTCGATTAGCGGTATTACTACAGCTTTAGTTCCGTTCGGAAACTATAACCAATCTTCACGTTTAATTATTGGTAGTAAGAACCAGAAACAAGCAATAGGATTTTATGCTGCTAATTATCATATCAGGATGGACATGGACACAAACTTGTTACATTATCCACAATTTCCAATTGTTAAAACCAAAATTCATTCTGTAAGCAATTATGCTGAACATCCTGCTGGACAGAATATGGTTGTTGCAATTATGTCTTACAAAGGGTATAACATGGAGGACGGTGTGATCCTAAACAAATCTTCAGTTGAAAGAGGTTTAGCGCGAAGTACTTATTTTAGACCAGTAACTTCTGAACTATTACGTTACAGTGGAGGTCTTACTGACGAAATGTGTGTTCCTGATAAAGAAACTAAAGGTTACCGTAGCGAAAAAGATTATATTAATTTGGAAGAAGACGGTTTAGTTAAATTAGAAGCTCAAGTTAATGAAGGTGATGTTTTGATTGGTAGAACTTCTCCTCCAAGATTCTTGAGCAGTTTAGATGAATACAATCTAGCGATTGCTACCAGAAGAGAAAGTTCTGTGGCGTTAAAACATGGGGAATGTGGAGTTGCAGATTTTGTAATGTTAACTGAAAGTGAGGAAGGTAATAAACTAGTTCAAGTTAGATTAAGAGATGAAAGAATTCCTGAAATCGGTGATAAATTCACTTCTCGTCATGGTCAGAAAGGAGTTACAGGTATTTTGATTCCATCTCCAGACTTGCCATTTTCACACTCTGGAATTGTACCAGACTTGATTTTTACTCCGCACGGAGTATCATCTCGGATGACTGTTTCCCATTTATTAGAACTAATCGGCAGTAAAGTAGGTGCGTTATCTAGTCGTTATGTTGACGCTACTTTATTCCAGTCAGAACCTGAAGCACAACTAAGATTAGAACTAGCAAGTTTAGGATTTAAAGAAGATGGTACTGAAACATTTTACGATGGTATTACTGGTAAAAGAATGATTGCTAGAATTTATGTTGGTAATATGTATTATTTGAGATTAAGACATATGGTAGCTAACAAAATTCAATCTCGAGCAAGAGGTCCAATTCAATTACTAACTAGACAACCTACTGAAGGTAAGGCTAAGGAAGGTGGATTGAGGTTAGGAGAGATGGAGAAGGATACTTTTGTAGCACATGGTGCATCATTATTACTAAAAGAACGGTTTGACTCTGATCGGGTTGTTGTACCTGTTTGTGAAAAGTCTGGTTTAATGGGATATTACGATTTGAAGAAAGGTAATTTACCATTATCTCCTTTGTACGGAGATGATGTTGAAGTGTCTAACATTGAAATGAGTTACGCTTTCAAACTGTTACTTGACGAAATGAGAAGTTTAGGAATTTATACTAAACTAAATTTGAAAAACAAGTACTAATGATAATCAGCTAAAGATAAAAAATAAACACTAATACTTGACAACAAAATAATAACAATCAAAAGGAAAACAAAAATGAACCAAAGCATTCACAAAAAAATTGAATTTATTTCATTTGCAGTAATGTCACCTAAACAAGTTTTAGACACTTCTGCTGCCAAAGTGGTTACACCTGAACTTTATGACCGAGAAGGTTATCCTGTAGATGGTGGTTTGATGGACATTAGATTAGGAGTAATTGACCCAGGTTTAAGATGTAAAACTTGTGGTGGTAAACTGAAAGAATGTTTAGGGCATTTTGGTCACATTGAACTTGCAAGGCCAGTAATACATATCAATTTTGTAAGGGAAGTTTATGATCTATTAAGATCATGTTGTCGAGATTGTGGTAGGGTACTGATTCCAGAAGAGAACATGAAACGGACTTTAAAACTTTTACAGTCTGTTGGAGATGAACAAAATCCTGATGCTCAAAGAAGGAAAGTTCGACAGATGATTACGAAGTATAAAAATAAAGGTAAATGCCCTCATTGTAATGCTAAACAAAAAACAATCAAAATTGAAAAACCATATTCTTTTTATGAAGATGATGTTAAAATAAGTCCAATTGAAGTTCGTGCGAGGTTAGAACGAGTTTTTGAAGAAGACTTACCTCTGTTCGGTTTTAATACTAAAACTGTAAGACCTGAATGGTTAATATTAACCGTATTAGCAATTCCACCAGTAACTATGAGGCCAAGTATTACTTTACAGTCCGGAGAGAGGAGTGAAGATGATTTAACTCATAAGTTGGGTGACGTAGTCAGGATTAACCAAAGATTATTTGAAAATATCAATGCCGGAGCTCCAGAAATAATTATTGAAGATTTATGGGATTTATTGCAATATCACGTAACTACTTATTTTCATAACGAAGTTGCTCAGTTACCTCCTGCAAGACATCGTGGAGGTCAAGTTCTGAAAACTATAACTAGTAGAATTAAAAGTAAAGAAGGGAGAATTAGACATAACTTAGCAGGTAAAAGAACTGATTTTTCAGCACGTACAGTAATAAGTCCAGATCCATTAATTGGTTTGAACGAAGTAGGAGTTCCACTGACGATGGTGATGCACCTTACAGTTCCAGAACGTGTAACTGAATGGAATAAGGAATATTTAACTAAGTTTG